>JGI24159J19872_10000787_pt1 | contig 31445 bp, 13 predicted proteins | sample Ectturendosymbi4_FD_19872 | JGI IMG/M metagenome (IMG submission 19872)
TGCAACGACACATAAAATAAGGAGAGTGGATGTAGAAAAATATGCATACTATGTCAACAAACTTCGCCAAAACGTTGGTTTGGAAACATGGAAATGAAGTCAAATTGTGACGTCACAAACAGCGCGCACCAAATACAAATAACCACCATATGACCTTGAACCAAAACCCCCCATGAAAATTTTCTGCGTACGCCACTGACAGTCCATGCCAAAAAATAAGCCATTCGTTTTACCTGCCTGCCCGCTTGTTCTTTGTTTTCTTCGGAACGTATTTCGAATATCGTTCTGAAACTCTCTTTATATTGAGCATGCACTGCTGTATTCGAAGCAGAAAGGAGTATTACAGATTATAGTTCACGTAACAGTAGCGCTTACACCAAACAAAGCAGTTAACCCACTGGTTAAAGTTTTTTCCAGGATTCAACAAAACTGCCCGGCGGCATGAAAGTTGGGCGACGTATGCAGCTTCACGATTCTTTGACGTGACGATTCATGGACGTGACTGTTGACAATTCATGAGCATGAGCTTTTTCTGAGAAGGCGATTCGGCAACGGATCATTTTTCTTTCCATATCGTTGTTTCGTCGAAACGCATTTCCGCCGAAGACCAGTACCGCCAAGCTGTCGCTGGTTCACTACCATTATTTACAGGAGCGTATCTCTGTCTTTCCTGCTGCGGTGTCAGTGGAGCAATTGGCGATTGATTTTGCACTCTGTTTTAAATCCCGAAAGCTGAAAAAACGCAGAAGCTGAAAATTTAATGTGACTTCAGGTGAAAAAAAGAGAACTTCATTTTTGAGTGAAGACTTTTTGTTCAACCGATGTACTGGCTGACCTAACAGAAATCACCATGTCGAGGAAAAACCGTAGTTCAGAGCCAGCAGATGTTGACAGTGAAACAGGAAAGTTCACATCAATTAAAATTTTGTGACGTGAAGAACGTTTCCAGCACAGCACTGCCTGAGCATCATCGGCGACCACGTTTGTTCATGCTGCAACCAGCGTCTACTCTGATGTTCGCAAGACGGTGCAGTTCGTGACATGCTTCAGTTAAAGTGGTTATCTACTCTGTGCTTGTGAGAACAAGCCCCTGTGCAAGCCAGATCGCAGGTGGAAGACAAAACAGTCGTTCTCCTTACTCCTTCAACTCAGTGTGGTGAGAGAGGTTCACCCATGATGCGGTGTCAGCAGTGGCGTAACCAAAGGTTTGAGCCAGGGGGAAAACTTAGCTGAAAAGGGCTCCACTGGTCACTGTGGGAAGGCCCACTGGCCAACACTCATAAAAAAACTTAAGAAATTACGATGAATCTGGATGTGGATGTGGATACTGAAACCCTAAATCCCCGGAAAACACCCCGAAAAACGCAAAAAACAACCTACTTAAAACCGAAAGAATACTAAAACCGAAATGTAAGCTAAGCGGGGCATTTAGCTTGCCAGGGGGCGATTCGCCCCTTTGCACCCTCGTCAATTATACCAATGGGTGTCAGTTGACAAAATTCCACGTTTTTGTTCAAGACCTTAGTCTTGTTATATCATTGCAGTGTCACTTTTTATTTTAGGAAGAACGTCTTAACAATCAAGCTTTTGATTTCAAAAATTTTCAGTTGTGCTTTTAGACTAGTTTACAAGCGGAGCGATTTCTTCCAAGCTGTTGTGATACGTAGGAGGCAACATGAAAGATGCTTTCCGAGTTTTTTCCTAACATTTTCCCTTGCTATTCAATGTACGAAAGGGTCGTTTTCTGCACTGTACTGAAGTCACGTTTGTGATACGCTCACTATAATTGTCAATTTCACGACACGTCCACAATAGTTGCAAAGAAATGATTTTTCGCTTGCGTGCAACATTAGCGCATCGAATTCAGCTGGGTACATCGCGTTGCGGCACGTATACGAGTTCTCGCGGCACAGGATTGAGAACGTCTGTCTTACAATATTATTGCTTTAACGTATTGCAGCAAAAGTTAGTTGCAACGTTGCTGTTGCTGCCATGTAACCCACAAATCAAAAGCTAAGCGTTTTGTGAGTGCGTGGAATGAATGCGATAGTGTGTACAAGAGAGCTTGTTTCGAAAAATTTCAAAAACCCCATATAAAATTAAGTTTTTGCTGACTTAACAATGTTTGTGATGATGCAGTGATATGGACACGACATTCTTCACCCAAAAGTTTTAAAGATGAAGTTGCGTGTCTTTAAAGTGGTCACAGGATCAAGAAACGTTTCTCATAACTAGACCAGATCCTTGTACAAGTTCAAATAGCTTTAATGGTAATAAACGCAAATAACTCAATATACCTTAGGTGGCAGTTGCCCGGGTGGCTGTGGTTCTCGAACCAATAAAAGTATGATAGCTCAAATGCAAAACAAGAGAAACAATATTCTTAACTTCTCCAGCACCAGATGGCAGCTTGATTTGGAAAAATACTTATCTATTACTTTTGGTAATAGTCCTTTAATTCATCAGGTCTTGCCGGTAAAAAAGCCAGCCTCAGGAGTGTCGCTATGTGTGCACTGTGCTGAAAGTCCAGGATCAGTCATCAGTGAGACCTTGTTCTCAACACAATGTATCATTCATACTATAGGGCAGGTTTTTTAAGGCGTTTTAGGGACCCGATTCGGGTCCCTAGAATTGAAAATCGGGTCCCTAGAATCAGAGAAATCGGGTCCCTGCAGGTCCATACCGGGTACCTAACATTTTCCTTAGAAAAACCCTGCAGGGTATTACTAGGATCGTGATTTAAATCCAGTTTATCCAGCCATTAACAATTTTAAGTTTGCAGAAGTATCCCTGCAATTAGTCTGTGGTTTTATTGGCTGTCTATAAGTACAAAGATTGATATTAAGTTTTTACGATAACTTGACTAACTTTATTAGTGAACAGTTTCAAACCAAAGTAGCTTCAGTTCAATTCGTAGGGACGGAAAATAAATTACTTGATTTACCGAAAATTATTCAAGTGACAAGAAATGCACTGTTGATATAAAAAACAGTTTTCTTGAGTAAAAGTGAACTGGATGCAAATAACTTTATAGAAAACCGTTTGATGGGAATTTTTAGATGAAATACAAGAAAGAATATCATGCAAAAGTCGAAATTCTTCATGAAAATGGTAGAAATAGACTACAGATTGAATCAGATATTTCTTTCGCACTCTTACTTTTTCTGATTTTATAACTTCTTTTCTACGGCGAAACATACTTGGCAAAAAACGAACCCGTTTTCGAAAGGCATAGAGACAAAAGTTTTGGAGACTATGTTGCCCTCATTATTAGCGTCCAGCTTTCTGTGTTCCCAGATGTGTGACTGGAATTTCATTTTCAACGGCCTTGGTGTGAAGACAATGCCATGCGCCTTACACACGATTTTAACGGCTGCGATATGTTATAGAGCGCTTGCCTTTGGAAAATTGCGGTTTCCAACAGACGGGTAAAAGCCTATTCCGGGTAATAATGGGAGGGCGATCGCACTGACTTCAGCAACGAAACCGCTGCAACAAAAACAGTGCGGACCGGCCAAGACGCAATGCCGCTGTGCGATCACACGCCTGTATGGAAGTATGTGCGAGTTTGGCAGTTCATGAGTAATTGGCGTGGAATTTACCTATATCATTCTTTTTTCTACGTTGTGCCGGCTATGCAGTTTCTATATGCAGCAATAGTGGACGGATGCAGTTTGGTGGTGCAAAACCTTCTGCAATGATGACCTGCTCGATTGGTGGTATCAGTAGTGTTGTAAGGTTTGAAGCTGTAAGCCTTCATGCTCATTACCCCTGTTATTTCAGTTTAATTCATTTAGAAAAATGTGAGTATCTTCCAGACCAAACTGGTTTATGCATTTTCGCAATGGAAAATCAGTTTTATCACAGTATGTTTAGGTAAAGCGAAAAAGTTGAGAAATATTCTCAGGTTTAGTTTTATGCAGCTAGTTTGATATAATTTTGCTCTTGTATCAGCGTATGCCGGCATTTGAATTATGATGATACGATATTGGAGTTAATTAAGGATGCTTACAAGATTTTCATTTTTACTAGGGATTAAAATCGATACATTAATACGTTTGTTAATGTTTTTATTTTGCACGTACAACTGTCAGGGTGACTTTCAAAAAAAGCAACACGCAAACAAGGTTTTAAGAAGGAACTTTGGTTTTAAATGCTCGGCGAATACTTTCTACGCTCGTGTCTTCTTCCCTTGTGCTTTATTCCTCCCTGGAAAGTAAGCTCTGATACTGATGGCTGAAACCCATCATTCTGACCTACTTCAACTTCCCTTTTGGGTTTTCTAACCTGACGATGTCGGCTTCATTTCTTCTGTCTTGAATGATGGTTCTTGTATTGCGAATAGCGTTGTACAACGAAAATGTGGTAAGCTGCACGTAAAACCTTGAAAAGTTGTTGCAGTTCGTTGGTATTGCCTACCCCAAGTGACAAAGGCAATTGGCACTAAACTCTCTTAAAGAGATTTTGTATTTTATAAACAGTTACATACAACAGACAAGAAACGGCCCATTTCAGATAACACAGAAACAGAGTTGCCTTGTGAATTTTGTTACACTTAAAGGTAAAGTTTATTATTTTGCCACGTGTACTTTTATATATTTTGTATTTTATTGTTTCACAGCATGTCCCAGTTGGCAGCGGTTGACATCCCTAAAATACACAGTGTCTTGAAGAGTCCCATTACGGACACAGTTCGGCCCATGTGGCAAAGGGCTATCGGCACTACCTAAAGAATATCATTGCAGAGTAAAGCTTGTCCTGAGTGACAGAGCTATGTCGCCTGAGAAATCTCAGGTAAATTTTGATTTTGGGTCCGTAAAAAGAGCATTTATATATTTGCGATTGTCAGGCAAACGGAAATATTGCAAAGAAAGCAAGCAATTCTGTCGAATCTAAGGTCTCATCAAGACTTACAATTACGTTCAAGTACCTTGTTGCAGAAATTGAACTCAGTATTTCAGATTTCAGCAGATCACCGTCCACGGCTACTTCAGGGTGCCGGTGGGTCACGAAAGTGCCGTATAAAACGTCGTCAGTGCACCAACGGTCACTTCGAGAAATGTCAAGACGCAAGTGGACTTTGATCTCTACAAGCACATGAAATCGCAGTCGCAGAATCGTTCGAGAACATTCGCTTAATCAGTATTGCTCGACTGCTCCGTGATGACGTGATCCCGAGACAAAGCACAACCACAATGCGGGCGTATGCGCTTTCGTGCGGACCAAAAATCGCGATTGTACCCCATTCACAAACGCTCACTTCAAGTAAATACATATTATATATAAACACGTTTGCTTTGCGCCCGAACACCACAGGTTGCATTTAACCGTCACCAGCTTGCAGTGATATCAGTGAGGACATATATACATTACCTGGCCACGGGCGTCGGAAGGATTTTTTTTCCAGGGGGAAACAGCGGTGAAATTTAATTTAATCAAACTCGAAACTAAGAGAAATACACTTTTCTACAAAGAAGTTAATAGGAAAATATCAGAGCATTTATATATTTGCGATTGTCAGGCAAACGAAAATATAGGAAAATATCAAATTGCAATATACAGGGGGACAAGTTCCCTGTCCTGCTTCCGACGCCCATGTATGTGGCCACAAGCAGGTGTTAACACCATATCTCTGCTCGATATTTTAATAGCCAGTCTATGTCTTTATGCCAAAGGTAAGTGATGGTGTCATCCGATACGCTGTCGGAATCAGCATCAGGTTTATTTGTTGCTGATGAAATGCCAGATGATAATAGGCGGTTTCTCGTGTACTTCTGTCTTATCGGCTAACATTGGCTCATGTGGTTCGTTGTTGGTTTTGCATATTTCTTCGTGACATCTACAATTACCTTTAGTCGCTCTTCTTCTTTCGAAATGAATGTTGGATGACGCTGCAGGTGACGAAAGCGACATTTTTTTAAATTTTTTATCCATCGCATTTCACTTCATTATCAATCAATTGTGTTTTCAGATGACACCGAAAGATTTTTTCCAAGGGGGGAAATAGTGGTGAAGCTTATGATTACTTCAGCCGTTAAGTTGGGTTTTCACCATACGTTAATTGCTACAAGCTCACAGGTGCACTGCTGGAATGATTTGTTTTCAGCTTGGAACCTTACTTACGCCGAGCAAATACAGGACTATACGGTAAAAGTGAAATGGCTGGTCGCCCAGTGATCAATCGTTGAACCAAATTTGTTCTGATTATATCTTTTAATCTCCTTTGGTATACTAGCCATTCGTGGTGTTCTATACTAAAAAAAGTGTGGTTTTTGACGAATTCTTTGAGGTGAAAATCATCTGTGTCTTCATTAAGCATTAGACATTTATAGTTCACGTGTAGCCTACTTCTAAAGCAGGGGTTCTCAAACTTTTTCCCGTTAAGTACCCCCAAGTCATAAAACAATCAACCCGAACCTCCAGGTTATCTGGAAAAGCCGTGGATTTTCACAAGCCAATATTAAAAATAGCAATACATGAAAACTCAACTGCCATCCAAGTACCCCTGGAAATCTTTCCGTGAACCCCTGGGACTTCGCGAACCCCATGTTGAGAAACCACTGTTCTAAAGTGCGGATAGCTGCTATTGGTTATCTGGTGAATGAACGTTTTGCTGCACCAGAAAATAATTTGCGATCCACCTGCAACGTAAAGTGCGACGGGGCTTATCCTCTGTCACAGGAACGAGCAAGCAATTTTAAGCCACATCAGGAATCATCTTAATGATCTGGTAGTAGAACTAGACTTTGCCTATTGCATCCTTGCTTACCCAAACTTAGATTACCCAATTTGAATACAGGGTAAATTTGACAACGATATGGTTGTTTTTTTGATCTTTCAAAGTGTATCGTCGTTTTGTTTGCCCTTGTTTTTCATTTTGAAAAGATTAAAAATACGTTTCAAAATAACGGATTTTTCTACTATTACGTGCTTTTTTGATTCAGTGAAGTTGTAACCCCGGTCATACTATTGGTTACAAAGTATTCATTTCATCCAAAGGTTCAATAAGATATTTTTGGGCATCAAGCGTGTTTGTTAAACGATCTTTTGTTTTTATCTGCAGGGGTTCCCAACTTTTCTCTGAACATGTACCCCTTCAGCAGTTTGACAGATGAGTGTTTACCTCTAAAACTTCATATGACTAAAAGGGCTAGCAAAAAACAAAAATCCATTGAATTTTCAATGCATCGTTTGGATTTTTAGAAGTACAGATATAACGGTTTTCGAAAATAATAATCACTGATATATGTATAAATATTTGGAAATAAATGATATATAAAATATGCTTTTCCCTTCTATTGCTAACCTTATATAAATGTACCCCTTCAGATAGGCAAGTGTACCACTAGGGGTACGTGTACTCCAGGTTGGGAACGCCTGTTTTAATGCAAACAGTGAAAAAGATTTTTGAGAAAACATTTCCATGTCTTTGTTATAGAAAAAGTGAGTTTTATTTAATATGTTAAAGCCAAGCAGTAAGTGCTTTCACTGTGCTTTGTTTAATCAAAAAATAATTTGCAATGAATGTTGAAACGCGTAAGTGCTTTTAAACTCTGATGTCTACTTTAATATTGTTATTGCGATATTTATTAAATGCTATCAAATACTGCTGCCATTGCCAGTGCAATCAATACACGCAGGGTTTTTTAAGGTTTGGTTCAAGGGAACACCAAGAAATGTTATGAGGCCACATTTTTTTTAGCAAAACGTTCAAATTAATTCCTAAACGTGTTCATTACAGTATTGGCAGTCACAGTGCACAAGTAGTACTACTGCATTTACAAAATTACAACACAATTTTTTAAATTTCAATTCAATTAAACAGTTCTTGTTTATCATTAAAGCAGTGGTTTCTTACTCGTCATCTGCAGTTTCTACGGTCTTCAGTGCTTGCTCTGTCACACTTCGTCTATTCTTTGCTTTTATCTGTTTCAATCACAAATCTCATGAGCAACCTCAAGCGCGCCCTCGTCATTAAGCTGCTCTGGACCCAGTCTCGTTGTCATGGGGGGCTTATCCCCCCAAACAAAGCTCCAACCCGCCAAAAATTGAAATATGAAACACTACAAATCAGTGGTTTTCGTCAATTTTCAGAATGTCAACACCCTGCCCAAACGTAAAGCTCCTCTACTGAAGACTTTCCGGCGACGGTTCTGTCTGGACCGTTCATTAAAACATTTGTCAGAGCATTCAGAGTGACATCAAGCAGCCAGTTTCGTTGCTTGGTTTTAACACGGCACAGCGTTAAAAATCTTCTCTCTGGTCAGGCTGTGGCAAGTGACAGCGCAATGCAGCAATATGGGTTATGTCGTCAACTATACTAGTCCAGCATAGGCTCTGCTTGACATGAGAAACAATGCGATTATCCAAATATTCCGAAATGAGCAAAATAAATTCGGTTATTGCCACAGAAATGGTATGGCGGAGGTCGCGAAGCCCATCATTATGGCCAATGCAGTCTACCAAGGTTGCAAGAAAGCTATTTTTCGATTCGCTATCTCTTCTTTCAAAACCCAGTAAATCAGATGTACGCGCTCAGCTACCGTATTATCCTGATCAACAGCATGAAATAGGAAATGCATTGAGTTTTTTTCCAGGCTATTGGCTTTTTGGTGTTGATCAGAGCTGAGATGAAAATCCAGGCGGTTTGGGCGTGGAGGTCTGGCAGACTCGGTAGTGTAAATATTACCATTATTTCCTTGGCCGGTGGTAACTTCTGGATGCTTAGAGCATAGCAAACATATTATGCCTCCGTCAGCATGCAGAGTGAACACATTCATTAGTAGGGATTCATCAAAACGTTTCAGCTTAATCCATAATTAAAAAGTCCCATCGTTAGATGCTGCTGACTGACTGTTAGCTGAAACTGACGATGCTTTTGAGATTCTAACAGTTGAATGCAATTCTTTTTGGACAGCTGAATCGAAAGAACCTTTGCAGTCACTGCTGCTGGAGTTTGCACTTTCTGGTTGGGCAACGGCAAGAAATTTTTGTTTAGGCTTACTACAAAAATACTGCTTTATGCTTGGATGGCTAGCTTTACGTTTTTGCTGTGACATTATCTTCTGAAAATACCGACAGAAGAAAGTACAGTAAATGTATAAAATCTGGAAAAGGCTTGGCTTGCTAAAAACATTTGACACCTTGGAAAAGACTTGGCTTGCCAAAAATGCCATACTCAATGGCATTCAAACGTTAATTATTACGTAACGTAAATGTTTATGTCATAAATGCTGTCAAATTATTAATTGTTGCGCTGCATGTGATTTCAGAGATAATTATAATGAATAGACGAAGTTATTGTCTGCACTTATTTGGTGTGAAACAAATCGATTTGGGATGTTAATTGAAGCAACAAAGAAACGTTCATTGAAGCATTCAATTGAGCTAAAACTTTTCGTCGTTGTCCAGATTTAATGTGAAAGTACCAATTTTCTGGGTTTGGGACCGTTTTGAACTTATAAAACGCCTTAAAAAAACTGAATACACGTATTACTTTTAAACAAATACTTTGTACCCAGACTGAAAAACGATTCCGATACGAAGAGTTTTCCACTCCATAGAGCGAATCGGGGTGCTAGATCCAAATGCAGCTATATAGTGCTTGAGGAAAAATAAAATGCTAGTCTGATATTTAGTCACATGCTGTTTCTTGCACTTTTAGATATATATATATTTATTTGTTTATTTATTTACTACCGAACACTGAATTTTAAGGAAGAAAGGCAGAATTCAACTTTTATTCATTTTTCCTACAGATGTCGACAATGAAAACATTTATTACACTGCGCTCTGATTCCTTACAATACACGAACCAGGAAACCTCATCTCGAAGTTAATTTTATATGTTTTTGTCACAATTTTACAATAATTTTGCTCGTTACGTTAAAAGTTGGTTTTATGACATCACAACATTTGTCTGCATTTTAAACTGTAAAATAGTGTTTTACATTTTTTGATGAGAACGTTTTTTGGACAGGTATTTTGCTTTTACCAAAAATGAGCAAAATGTTTATTGCTGGGGATCAGGCTAGTTTTTGCTCTAAAATATCAGTTGCATTTATTATTTGTATGCCTTTACAATATCGATATTCTTTTCAATTAAAATCAATTAATTTACCGACATAACCGCATGGGTTTTTATGATGCGCTGATTATATATCGTATCTAGCAGTCTCCTTCCAAATATTTTGCCTGCTGTCTACTGACAAATTTGTGCAAAGCTCCAACAGTCACATCACAGAAGTTGATTTGACGAATCGGTATCATAACATTTGCGATGGTTGGAACCTGTCATCCACTTTGTACAAACTTATATCACCTAAGCCCAAAGTGGAGAACACTACAGGCATTAGGTGAGCGTACAAACAAAGAAAATCTCTCAAATCCTAGCCAAGCGAGTGGACGTTCGTGTCATGTTTAAATGGGATTAAGATCCTTGACATTACCATGTGATTGCAATCTGTGACGTGTTACATGACTCGAGGTCGTCACTGAAATCATGGCAGCCGTATCGGCTAGCTTTCTACAGTACCTATGATCAAGCTTGTTTTCAGCCAATTGCGTTTTCCCAAATGATGAAGCTCTGCTGCTGGAGTTGGCCTGTTGTTGGTGGTTTCCTGCTTCGTCAGTTAGCGTCAAATGCTCAAATAACGGTTTTGCCAAATTTTATTGACATTGAAAACAAGGACAAACAAGCGTAGTGTCTGTTTTATGATTTTGACGTTAGGCAACCCTTTTTACATTTTCAAAAATTGAATGGTTTGTACGGAGTGCAAATTTCGTAGCTTTCATAACATTGAAAAGGTTTTTCCGGCAGTAAATTGGAAAACATCCTGTAAAAAAAATACACAGCCGGCTTAACTAGTGGTAAGCTGCTGGTGTTTGCTTGTTACATCCACACTGCTTGGTTTGGGTGTAGTGTTTTCGAATACACTGACTTTGAGACGCGCAGCATTGTCAAAGCAGTCAGGTTGCAAGCGGTCAGGTTACTTAAATTTGTGAAGCGAGGTGCACACGCTCGAAAGAAGCCATATTGTTTATGGTGGGCGCCCTGTATAAACAGTGTTCCGCTTTTGACGAATAAACAAGCCATCCATAGTGCCGTTTCTGCCAGCGGGCCCGTGGGTTGGCCGACATTCGTCATGACGGGAAATGGGCCAACCCGGAAATTTTCATGAGCGGATGGTGCCCGCACGTAAGCACAACTGAGAAAATATTTCGTCGTTATTGTTGTGTGCATCTTCTGCTTGCAGAGCTTAGCTGCATACGCTGCTAGCGATGTGTTGACGGATTTATTTTGTTCTCGTTAACTGATTTCATTAGATAGTTTTGTAACCTCCAGTGCGTTACGAAATCTTAAAAGACACAGACAAGTAACCATCTCAGTTTATAGTAGATTTTTGTTAACCAACACACGAATGTGGTGGATAAATGTCTTTTAGGGACTGTATTTAAGTCGACGCGAGCGTCCAAACAAATTGCTGTGTAAAGCTTCTTTTGTCACAGGTAGTCGTTGGCAGCTCTTATGGGTCGTTTTCCCGAAATATTTTGCAACTTTTCTCTTCTTTCGATGAAGAAAATATAATAAAATAAATAACATAAAATTTCTCTTTATTCCGTCATCAACGATTCTCAGCCCCTAGTGCAAAATTTTGAGCTAAATTGCTGCATAGGTATGAATTAAGGTTACCACATCTGAAGAGGAAAAATTCCTGACTGTCTCACTGGCAACTTTTCGCGACAACAAACAAGCGTTGTACGGCGTTTTTCTGTTTGTCCTTACAATTATCCTACCTGTCCACCACAAAGCAGCTTCAGACAAAGTTATTTTAAACGCTGGAAGCAGCAAAAGAAGTTAAAGTTTAAGTTCTCATTTTCATTGCACATTATTTCACGTTAAGCGTATTTGCTAACTGTCAAAATTCCGGACATTAGAGCATTTTTTAAAATGATTTCCGGGCACAAATTTTAACTCTGCATATAATTCCGAACGAACGGCAACCCTAGTATAAAGGTAACGGTCACTAGAGCTTAACTTTTGCTTTATAAGCGAGTACAAGGATATTAGGTTTTGCTAGTTTTTTTTGTGAGAGACTAGTGATGGGTATGTTTCTTACACAAAGTTTCGTTATTGCTGCGAAGGCCCGTGTGCGAAGTGGGATGAACATTTGCGTTCTCGGAGTCAACAGCGACAGCATTTTTTCCGAAAGCGAATTGTTTGAAATTGCAGCGGGCATATGTGCTGTTAGTCAATGCTTTTTTAATTTTTTCATCTCAAAATTGATATTTTTTTCTTCAACACTAACCCAAATATAATGGCCATATTTCCATTAGATTTGTATTACCTATGAAATAAAATACTGTTGTTTTTCTTTTCAGCTTTATCTTCGGAAGTATGTTCCCTGCTCAAACGTATCTTTCTGTGATATCTTTAGCAACCTTAAGTATGGAAATTGACGGCTAGATTTGAAAAATTACTCTGCAATCGAATTTGAAGTTGTAAAACGCTTACCACGTAAAACAAATTCAGTTTCGCGGCAAAGCGAATTTTTTGAATCTAATCAGGAAATTTCAGAGGATTCTTTCCTCATTAGAACAAACGCGTGTTCTTGTTGGATGAGGTTTATAAATTGTTTTCACTCTAAGCCACAGACGCTAGCCTCGTTCTTGTTCAATATTATTTATTTTGGTACCAAGTTGAAAAAACAAAGCACACGAAACAATGTATTGCATCATACAACGTCACTTTTCGGAGACTTAAGACCACTAACTTTAATTGAGAAGTCATTGACAAGGAAGTCCATTGACTGGCTATCAATCCAGCATTCACGACGAAACTAGCCGCGTGGTTCCTGGCGCAAGCAAATGGAGATGGGCGCCGCAGACCACTCGTGACAATCTAGGATTGAGCACAAAAACCGAGTATAAATGAACCTGAACTGTGAAGTTGTAGTTTTGCTAATCAAATAGATGCTGTTTACAGAGGAGTTAGTACAATGCCTATACGGCAAGTTTGAAATATGATAACATATTGGTTTACTAAAACTTTGAAATGTAGTTATCAAAAGGTTTTTGCTTACACATATTCTGACACCTACAAAGTTACACAAGGTGCCTGGCTGGACTGTTAAATTTTTCCTGCAGAGACCGCCAACTTAGCTATATTTGTACAATATTAAGTTCATTCACTGAGCTATAATCCTTTTGCTAAATTTTGTATGCTTCCACGCAGTGGTGGCTCTCAGGGGGGCCTGGGTGGGCCATGGCACCCCCAGATTTTTGGCCGTCCCCTGCTTGGTCCCCCCAATTTTGTGCCTAGTTTCACGTTCAAGTTTGTTTGATTGACGTATACAGCAGATAACTTTCAGCCAGCAAAATTTTAAACGATTTGAAGACTTTCCGGCGACGGTTCTGACGATATTCACATTTCACAAGCCTGTGTTAGGTTTGATAGGGTTAATCATAGCAAATCAATCTTTATTACAACGGAAAATCACCATGCAGGAGAGACATTTATGTTAGGCCCCTACTTTTTTCCTTGGCCCGCAATTCCTCTCCAGTTTTTTCATTCTAGAATCGCCACTGATTTTACGAAAGCCAGCAGCACAAGCGCATAATTTGGACAGCGCCATTAGTGGAATTGTTAACTGTAAATATCTTGTTAGCTCATTCAAATATATTTGAAAAGTCATGAGCGTCTCAAGTTTGAAAGAAGTGATGCTGCTGACTACACCGTTGAAGGTGTCGTTGGTTGTGTTGATTCTCAGCTGTTAAGTTACGACCTTCTCACTGATAAAAATTTATGCTTTCGCTGCACGATTTGGTCAGTGTAAATGATGAAACGAGCAACAGCCTGCTCACAAATTAACACCGGTTCCAATACCTCGAAACACGAAGAAGAAACGATTTCGAGTTTCTCTTGACCAACGTAGTTTGAATCGTGCATCTCCGCACAGCTTTGCCGATGGGTGGTCACATGGCTTACTTTAGCAAGTTTCTCTCGCGATAATGTCTTTATACAGGTGACTGGTCAACCGTTGTTTTTCTCCAAATGGAAGTTGGTGTTTATTTTGCTAATATCACAGCAAGGATAGAAATATAACACAAATAATCGTGGCTTCCACAAATTTTGCTACAGCAGGTGAGATTCTCATCGGGGCTAACACAATGATGGGAAAACCTTAGTTTTTTTTATGCTAAAACTTTTACGATATTAACCAAAATCTTACATCGCAGCTTTAAGATTTTTTGGATTGTTTACACGAAGAATAACTATTTTGGGTCCATCAAGGCCAAAAGTACTGATCGCTTTCCTCATGAACCTTGCCTTGCTAAATGAGTTTCTAGAGCAATATACAAAGATTTTAAAGAGTTGTTTTTTTGACGAGTTTCAACTAACTCCAGAAGTTTTAGAATTTAGAAGAGAACGGTTGGAATAAAAGTTTAATCCTTTTGCTGAGTTTGATTAAAGTCTTAATTATAGCGAGAATACCAACCTGATTTTGGTGTTGTCCCTGTACCAATATGGTTTCGAAATGTTATTACTACTGCTGCTATTGTTCAATGACGCCACTTGACTTGGAAGGGCAGAAGTGCCAGCATTATGACGTAGGTGTCTATTTGCTGCACGCCCTTCTTTTTATGTTGAACTAAGCGCACGAGATATGATAAGCTTGACTAAAACATTTCCACAACCTCGAAAGGCATCACAGTCAGGCTAATAAGTCAGCCGTAACGCAGTCAAAAGCTACATTTTTGCTTTCAGTTCATCGAATCGTTCTACCGAAATCGTGGTATAATAATGTTTTTTTTTGACTAACGCTTTTCTGGCAACTGCTACTCTCAGTGCTATTGATGTCAACCGCTCCAACCTAAATCAACGTTTGTGAGATGTTTACCAAAAACACAAAAACTAGAGTTTTAAAATCAGTTCGTGCTCAAAAACACCCTACCTTAGGTTGGCAAATACCACCGAATAAACATTTTTGCTTGGACTGTCATTGAGCGATGATTTATCGCGGGATGATTGAAGACTTCCGACCATCATTTCCTATGCGAAGTTTTGTCAAAATAGATGCTGTGCGACTGATAGAAAATATGCATTTCCAGCAGGTCTCCTGAACAAGCAAACGAACGTCGTTGCGTATTGCTTGAAAGCAGTTTCAGTCCTCACTAAAGTGGATGAGGTATTTCAGTGCTGGCCACGTAGAGGAAATGAACACAGCGTTAAAACGTTGTTGCGCAATTTTTAAATTCTTGTTGCAGAAATACTGTAGGCCTACATCTGATATAGACCTTGCTTAAATCTATGGTGTGCAGCGTCATGCACTGCGCTAGCAGGCCCACCGAGAAGTGTGCAGATACTCTTCAGAATGAAGTTTGCTTAGTTTGTATGGTGAATTGATAATAGTTGTTTGAGGTTGAAAAATTCAATAAAACAATAGCCCGTCTTGGGTAGGTTCTGTTGATGTCCGTGATAAATGATGTTTTCGTGACGTGGTTGAGCCTGCATCACAACTGAAGCTATATTTGCGGCGATGAAGCAACCCCGTACCTGGAAATTTTCCGATGAGCTCCGTCATTTCCCTGAAAGTTTAGATGATCCTGATTGGTTTTTCCGATTAACATGAAAGGAAGTGCATTGCAAAAGTTAGAAATCGTTGCAAACGCTTGAATTTTGGTGTTGGCAGCTGTGCTCCACTCGCAGCTGAGCGGCAAGAGTGTTAGTGTCTTGCAGCTTAGAGCAATCTTCCCAGTTTTGAGTTGATGTAACGATGCTTCAAGAAATCGCTGTATCGACGTTAGATGTACTATTTACAGCTGCAGTTTCTTTGTTTTTTTTCTGATGACAGCTTTAGTGGCTGGCAATATAATGAAACGTAAAGCAAAAATATTCACAGTATTAAAAAATATATTTTTAACTGCAGGCAAAACGACGTTTTCGGTCGCTATACCTAGACCTTACCAAATTACGTAGTTTTAACACTTTAAAAATTACATCTGGGATAAATTTGGAGTAACAGTCATCCACTTGGAAAATATTGACAAAAGGAAAAATGTGACCTAATTTTTCTTGCTCTATATTTAAATTGCAAAAATAAAACGCAAAAGTGAAATCAGGTTTGGGCACAAACCATGGCAAGTGCCTTCACGGAGTTTGCAAATTTACTTTTCATGGGGTGGACCTTTCCTCCTTTCTTCATAAATTTATATTGGTTTCTTTCAAATATGACTGTGACAGCTCCAGTGATTACAAGTTTGATCAGAGGTTTTTGTATGTGTGCGAATGCCTAAAATGATGCCAACGAATCTTATACAGTGCATGTTAGCAATGCACCTTTAAGCTTCTCACTAAAACCAACTGCTGGTAATTTTGCTACGTTGTTTGAAACACAAGGAATACCTGTTTGACGAAGTTGCAGAGGCACACTATGTATTGACGCGAACTTACATTGTTGAAAAAAATTAAAATGATAATAACAGCTTGTTGGACCGCAACCTACTGACTTTGCAGGCTTGAGATCAACCGGATAAATCAAGTATTTTATTTAGAGTCTTGCTGTTATTCTGCAAAATGCAGCCTGTAGGTGGAAGGTATGTCATATCGGCAAACGCGGGTCTTGGAAGCAAGTCACAAACTGAGCAGAACAGTTACTTTGGAACAGGTGAACATACACTATTTGTTCTGTGCATGTGTGAAACATTTGAGGATCTGGTTAAAAGCAATGACGCGATGTAGACGTTTCGTTAACCACCGCTGCCATCACCAGTAGAAGTGAATATGATAAGAAACAGATTGTGGTTTTAGCGAAATGAATTAGTTTTGTTCTGATACTTGAATTAAGTACACATGTGTATTTTTTCAATCATTTCCTGAAGTCTGCCGCCTTCTTTTCTTGAAAATAAATTTGCTTAGCTTGCACCGAAATAAACAGAAACAAAATGTCAAAAACGGCGCTTAGGAAACTTTACATATTGTTATACGTTATCACTATCTGGTAGAAGCGTCTTCTCTACATTGAAGACGTTCTGTCAATAGCAAGATTTGTAGGTAGGTATGTAACGATGGTGTAGTCATAAGCTAATGACACAAAAAGAGAAGTATTGTAAATTGTTAATTTTTCCGAGTAATTACCAACATGATTGCAAGAGTTTCCTTGCAACTTCACTGACAACAGATTGAATTTATGCACGCACGGACAACAAATGGAATTTGCGAACTTTTGGACTGCGAGTTACGGCTGCTGAGGTTGTTTTGCGGAAAATCGAAACGACCTTTTAAGTAATTAAATCACCACAAACACCATTATAAACATCCAAACACCCAAGGTTTGCTCTCATGCACTTGCACAGACCGGAAAAAGACCTTTTTGAAGTACATGAATTTACTTGTGAAAAAACACCGATTTGCGATTGTATTGCATGTTGCTTGCAATATAAGCATAACGTTTTTGAACATAGCGGTTTTCAGCGTTGCAGCTTTTTTTCCGTAGCACTAGAGCACTGTCTACACAGTTTTGCTGAAAGCGCGATTTGCTATCTGTGACACTGATTTTATTTTGTTTTTTTTTTGAATAGTAGCAATCTTTACCAAAAACTTCCTTACCATTAATTAGGTGTGTACAGCAACGTAAAGTAATATTAATCACAGAACAGTTCTTACTTATCACCTGTGCGTAATTGCTTGAAGAGCGATGGTCTTACCTCTGGTGGTGAGGTGCCGCAGGGCACTTTGACATGTTCGATGTGGGCAGATTAAGCTTCAAATGTACGTCGATACTTGGCGTTTGCCCACAACAGGACGAACGTTGTCTTGTAGACCTTATGAAAGGATCCTTGCAACCTATCTAGTTTGTCAAGTATTTTGCCGTGTCTGTCCTTCGCGGAACCTGCGTGGGTTGCCAGTGAAATGCTTCAGACAGAGCGCGGCTGGCGCGACTGAAGTGTTTGCTGTTTTTGTTGAAAAGTAGGGTTGCAATATCGTGTCAGCAAAGGAGTAGCCTTGAAACAATTGCTGAAAATGGAAAAACTTACGGCTAAAAAAAGATGTTGGATCAGAAATATCGGCTTTTCGAAAGAGGCACTATTGCCCGCTTAAATTACTGGATCTGGGCCAACGAGTTATAAACGACAGGAAATGCACCTGTCAGTGAAACAAGAGGTTCTACTAATCGCATGAGATTAAGTGCTGAAACAAACTAACCTCAGTTCTTGCCAGCCGGAGCCAGCAAGCGTAAGTACTTCACCGAACGCCTTTGTTTGTTCAATTTCATCTTAGGGTTTGTGAAAAATGCAAATTATCAAAACTTTCTTCATGTTTTTGTCACATCTTACCTTGCAGTTTTCGGCTACCGATTTAGACGAGTTTTTCTTTTTATCAGATGGATAGGTCACTTAAGCTGCCTGTGCATGATGTTTGCTTAGTGTACTGCATAGGAGCGTGATGCTTTTGGCGTGTTTGGTAGCAATGTTGCTGTGCTGTCAGGAACACACCCTTACAAATGCTGTCAGCGAAGTTGAACGAGGTATGCTTAAGCTAGTTTTAAGACGCTGTATGTTCTGCATTTATTTCAATGCAAGCAACTTTCAAATCAGCTTGAAGTTAAATTAAAATTTGGTTCTGCATGATTACAAAACTCATTTTGCAGCTGCAGTTAATGTTGAAAGAAGTTGCTCATGAGCATTTGCTTTGCTTCAGCATTGCTTCCAGTAATGGTCTTACTACTGTTACTGAAATCTCATATACTGCTGGGTATCACATATCATTTGTGGCAAAAAAGTGTTTATATTATGTTTTTTTAGCAAAGATAAAAATAGCATTTGATAAGTGTTGATCTTTCCAGGTATTGGAACTCGGACGGTTTCGAACTGCACACTGTTACCCACTAACGTGCGACAAGCGTACGTCGGTTTCCCACACCGAGTTACTTGCGAAAAGGGTTATGCGACATATAGTTACGACTACGATACTTCAGGACAGGTCAGTGTTCCATCAACAGGTTAGATGTTGTTATGCTTGTCAGGAAAATCAGATGTCAAGCATTCCGATCAAAAGTTCTAGAGATTTTAAATTTGTAGACAAGCATAAACCTATACCTTGGATGTAATCACAGGTGACACGGATGCATTGGATATTATTACAGTTGTTCACTATCTTCGTAACGGAACGTTTGAACTGCAATCTCTTTTGAAAGAAAGATTCTAATACACGCATTAGGGCATGTCTAAGTTTTAACGAAAAGAGATACGCATTGTTGGCGATGCGGCCGTATGTAGAATTTAGTGCCGAAGATCACCAATTCGAAAATCTGCAAAGTAAACAACTGTGCTTGATCACTTACCTATCATGTTCATGATCTGTGGTTAGACCATCGTGCGTTGTTTCAATCTTTTTGAAAATTTTTGCAGTAGTACAAGAGTAAAATAAAAATTGTGATATCTTAAGTTCATGCAGTGTCTAGTGGCATAAACATATACATATATAGTGTTTCTCCAAAATTGTATGGAAAATTTAACGACGATTGAAACAAACTAAGCAATGAGCGAATCTGCCTTTGCTAAAAAAACAAATACTCGAGCTGTGTCCCAGCCAAGAAGCGATTTTTAGTAAAACCCTATCAATGGCAAAGTATTCGTTAGTTTCAGCTACTTTGTAGGCTGAAGAAGCATTGTAATAAACTGATTGAGAAAGAAATGTCCACAACCTTTTTGTAGCTTCTCAAATTTTTGGTAAAGCATGTTTGTGACCACTTATAACAGCTGAAGTAAGCCATTATGAAATGTTTTCAAAATGAGTTCGTGCTATTAATCGAATTCACTTGAAAACATTTTTGGCACTAACAAGATGAGGAATCTTTCTCAAAAAATGCATTTACTTGTATGTCGCCACCACTATAAGCTGAAGTCTGCTTGCACTGCGTTTTCAGGAAACACCTCTTTTGCAACATGTAAGTTTGTTGTTCGATGTAGGCACTTCTCATGACTTCAAATAGCAAAGACATTGAAATGGACTTTGAGTGATCCGGATAAGCAGTACAACATACACACCGTATAATATTCTGTCGTCTTTTGCAGTGTTTGATTTGGGATTTAGACCAAAAGAAGCTTCTTTTAAATTCATCTGCTGATAACATAGACAGCTTGCTGGAGAAAGAGCATTTAGTGGATGACGTCAGCGTGAACGGTTCCCTAAATTTCCTTATCGAAATCACGGTAAGCGCTTTCGCACTTTGTTACGGGGTTAATTTTAATATAAAACTGTCAGAGCAGAAAAGCACTGAAACGGCTGAGAATCAATAGCTAAAACTTATTCTGGTTAAGGGGTTTTAAGATTATAGTGGTTATGGGCTATAAGGCTTTCGAAATTTTCTTCCACTCATAAATAACGTTTTGTTTCATTCATGAAATCAGCGTTAGAACCAATTCAAGTGAAAAGTAAATTCGAGTGGTTGATGAATTATCCGAGACACTCTCTTCGATTCAAATAACATGTTTTAAACAGCAAAATGATTTCTCAATTTTGTGTTATTGTACTGCAGTAATTTAGCAATGTAAAGAAAGAATTCGTGACTTGAAATAAGCTGTTTTTGGAAAAGCTTTTGCATGTTTTGGATGCTACGCAAAATTCTTGCAAATAAATCGATAGACAAATCTCGTTTTATACTGTAGTTTTACTTTTGTTTCAACCATAATTTCATGAGATAGCTTCATCACTGATTTCACATCTGCCTCTCCATGTGCGATTTACAAAAAACAACTATTTGGTTGCAAACGTTTTTCGGTGAATAATCACGCTCAGTGCAGAAACAAAAACAACAGCTTCGTTCTCTGACGAAGTTATAACGCTTTGTTGCCTATTACAGCTCTCAAACAATTCGAGCTGTACTGGGCAACCGATTCGGTTAAATGTAACCGAACATACACCGCAAACCTGCCATCACGCCGTGGCTAATGGACAAACAGTTCAGCATCATCAGGCAGACCTTGGGAAACACAAGCAGTTGAACTGCTTTGGTAAGTTCAACCTCGATTTTAAAATTTCAGCCGGAGTTAATATTCATCTAACAAAATTATAAGTTAGCTATAAGCAGAGGCGTAGCTAGGGGGGCCAGGTCCATCCAAAATTTCAGCATATTTTGTCATTTTGTGCTTTGAGAGGCGGGGTCCCGAAAAAAAAACTGTTGCTTGCTGAAAGTCAAAAGATTTGCCCCCTGAATTTTGGGCTGGTTGCGCCACTGGCTATAAGTGGCCAAGGCAATGAAGCTCGCACCACAGATGCTGGAAGGCTGGGTTCGAATGTCTGTCGGGTCACATCCAAGACTTGAAAAACGGCACTTACGACCTGTCCAGCCTCTTGCTCGGTAATGGATGGGTGCAGCCGTGCAAGGGAAAGCTTCACGCGCGGTGCTTCCATTGGCCTGCCACCAGCGTAGCATTCACTGCGAATGTAGTCACGACGTGCAATCTTCGCAAAAATCCAATATCTGCCGCGTGTTCTTGAGACAGCACCCTTTTTTCAGTTATTGCTCAAGATTTATGAACATAGGTTACGATCGTAACAAACAGCTTTGCGTTGTTGAACGTTTCCGTTTTGTGAACACAGAGCGATAAATCTCACGCAGAACTGTGTTTGATTTACCAAATCGTGTATCAATCTCCTTGTTCCGTCTTCCGTAATTTGTGAATACCACCTCAAAGGTGCTTGAACGTCTTCACCTGCTGCAATGTATTACCGCTTACAGCTTGCACCGACTTGGGTTTCTGCAGAAACATAATGCCTCGGATTTTTACTGGTAATTTTTAATCCCGTTTGGTCGCACTCAGCTGCAAACCGATCAAATGCATGTTCAAGATCCCGTTAAGAGGATGCAAGCAGTACAAACCGTCCGCAAACGCAAACTTTGATACTGCAGCTTTCAACAGTGACTCCCTCGTTGACGCGGTTGTTACTGTCTATCGAATTGATATACACCAGGGGTCGGCAACCTGCGGCACGCGTGCCAAACTTGGCACGGCAAGCAATTTCCAATGGCAAGCAGAAACTCCAAGTTCTACATATCAATTTTGTTATGATTCACAAGAAGTATTATTGACCTTGACTTCCACAAAAATGCGGATGTAGTTGATACGTTGAATGATTTGGAACCTAAATTCCGAAAGGTTGCTGATATAGACTCTGAAAAGGAGTGATGACAGCACACACCCTTGTCGGTGTCCAACAACCACGGTGAATGCGGCTGTGGTTTATCTCCGCTGACACGGAGGCAAATTAGGCAGGAATACGATAACCAGGGGCCGTCACTACTATTGGCCTACTCTTGCAAAACTCTCTAAAACGCTTTCCAAATGGCCGTAGGCTACCTCGAGGTTGTCAGAACATGCCTATACATCTTTGGTAAACTCCCAAGATTTTGCCAGGAGTTGGAATCCTGTTTACATCTGAAAATCTCCCCAAATCGCATTTTGCTCTTTTCACCATGAGGGCTGCAGACTTCGCGCCTCAGCGCACCGCGAATGCAAAGAAAATTCGGGTCTATTCTGAAGCCATGCTTTGTAGACTGCGTCTTTTACTCGAATAGCATCTTTCACCTCCTGGTTCTGCCACGGGCTTACGGTACTTGTTTGCCATTACTCGCACCATCTTTAGAGGAACGGGACAGTTTAGCGATGCCGTTTCGGCGATCGCCCTTTCGGCGATGGACGTTCGGTGAATGTGTTTAAATCAATGTTGTTGCTTCCAAATTTTTAAACTTACCGCGATATCAACCCTGCTCAGTTGCTCTAGGAAATCTTTCACTAATGGTATTCAGGACCAAGGTGGCCAAGAAAAATTGTCAGACGTCCATAGAAAAAGCTTATTTGGCATTCATTTGTAATTATGAGTTGGAATTTGCCTTTGAGCAACCTCTAGCGTCCCTCTCAGCTAGAAGCAAGTTTGCGTTCGCCTGGATACAATCTCTGGCACCTGCTGTGGGAACAGACGGTCGCACTCTGGGATGCAACTGTTGGCATGGGATGCAACTGCTGGCAACTGTGGCATGGAAAGCTCGCGAAAGCTCAAGCAATAATTGCTGTCCAACCTTAAATTTTGTGTAAACTCACAAACACTTCATGCCAGCGAAAAGAAACGTCACAAGCCATATTTCCTTCCACACATGGTCACGGTCGCACTAAGCTCTTCCAAATTTCCGCGGAAGGGAAAACACACCGCCCCCTGGCTCTCAGGATGGCAACAAAACACTTCTTAAGCAAACATCCTTTGCAGTGTAACCATTGAAGCATTTCCAAAAACACACTTTTTTCGCATAAAGCGACCAACATCTCCGAAACATCCCGTCGCCCAACCGGCATCGCCGCACCAGAATCACCGAAACGTCGTCGCTGATCTGTTTTATACCGAGCTGTAGTCGTTTCTGTCTGTATGCCGAGTAGCATCTGAAGCTACAGCTGCCACTCTATCTCCACGTCCGCTGTGCACTTCGAGAGACCTCGGAACAAGGACAATGCACTATGTGCTAAGGTCTTTCTTACATCTTTGTTCTCCTGGTCCTGAACGTTTGTGTAAACAATGGTTGTTTTTTAAGACGCAAGCTGTAGACTACCAGGTCAATCAGTCAACAGTTCTGCACCCTTTTGACACGAATATCCAACACTGATTGGAAAAAGTCAGCTGAAAGTATACAGAAATCAATGAGTGACTGTTGATCTAACAAATATCTGCACTGGGTGGACTTCTGCAAGTCTCTCTCTTGGAAGAAAGTGTTCATTATGATGTTCATGATGCACAGTGCGTTGTTGCAGCAGAAGTACAGCAGGAGCCCTCCTTCATCATTTATGTCGCCTTCACCATATAGCCAATCACTCCCTTCCATACCCAGCATGATTCCAAACGTTTGCATTGTCGTCTCTCAAAAGGATAGTGGATTTGTTAGTTTTAATGCTTAGCAGGTCATCACTATAGTTTCCTCCGTAAATTCTGGGTAGTGTGAACTTCAGGTATGGCTATATACCTGTATAAAGCACATTGGGCTGTCGAACAACTTCAACTTTTATGTGCACACCCTTTCTGCCGATGAGACCCATTCATGAACATAGCCTGCCAGCTGAGGGTTTACAAGTGTCCTCGCTCCTCTCTGCTAGCTTTACACCAGAGCAGAAAACTTTCGATACATATTCCTGCTCTACAGTTTTGGAGCTAGGACTTTTAGTATAAAGGATTCCAAGAATTGAGGGAAAATCGTTTGGCTTCCTCGATCATTACGTGCTCATTTCCTGTGAGTGAAGTGATTTTCAAGTTTTCAATTACTAGCTCATGGCAAGGTTGCTGTTTACGCGTGGTTTTCAAGTCTTGTCTCGCAGAATAGAAGCACACTGCGTTGTTTCAAATTCACCTCGCCAGATATGTAGCGGGAGCAACGTGGGGCCTCCAGATGTGGATATCTGAAGGAGACTTCCTCGAATTTTTCAAACGGACCTCTCTGCCTAAAAGCCGAGCGCGGTGCTTGGTTACCGGCGCGACGGCTGATGCGCGATGGTTTGGTTTAGTTTTGCGCATTTTATGGTAGTAACCGCCCATAATATACTCTTGGGCATACCGGTCGCGTCATTTGCACAGTAACGTTTGCGAGATCAGGGTATCATCGGAAGGTGTTGCTGTGGGCACATTAATGTAGGAGGTCTTGCATTGAGTCTACCACTGAAAGGGCAATCATGCAGCAATCGCTACACCTGAAAAGGAGAAGCTATATATTGCGGTATTACTTTCCTTATCGGAAGGGACCATGTTTTAGGTCCCTTATGTGCCACAACCCCATTAAATCGCAATTCAAAACTATAAACATAATTGAAAACTGTTTCAATCGAAATGCAAAACTGCGTTCTACTTAAAGAAGAGCTGATGATGCCTTGCTTACTCAGTAGATGAAATATACTCTGTGATACGATCATCGAGTCTGATTCTTGGCTGTAACTAGATTCGTTTCCGTATATAGATAGTGCTTAAAACGGCAATACAGTTTCTGTGCAAAAAAGTAGTGTACCCACATAAAAAATAACCTTTCTGATTTTGATGCAATAGATGTTATTCCGAGCATTAAAGCTTGCTCATCTGAATCGTCTGCTGGTTTGTTAGCTTGAAATTAGAGAAATGCTGTATGCGTTGACAAATTTGAGTGATGTTAATCTTTTAAAACAATTTTTATTTCTAACTTTGAAAAAAAAGACTCATTGAAACAATTTTTTAAAGTAAGAAATGCGTATGTCACGAACAGAATCCGCAAATGTCCTAAAATTATTATAAAGAGCGGAGTTTGCTTTAGTTTGTGTAATTTGCTGCACACCAAAAATGTGCGCATGTTCCTATTCGTGTATCTTCACTTTTACGCACTGCATTAATCCAACTTAAAATTTGCAAAGATGGTCATTTTGGATCCAAACAGGAAGCGATCACTGGTATACATTTGTGCTCTCCGTGGTTTCTATTTTGAATTTATTCTGGATACTTTGCATTGAAAACAGTTTCAGAAATAGCTTGTATATTTTCATGTTCACTGCCGCTTGTGTCTAATGCGAGGACACTTAGTTGGCCAAAGACATATGCCAAAATGTCTTACAAGTGCAAGTGTTAGCGAAAAATAAAAATTCGTATTTCGGTGACAAGCGTTTGAATCTGAACGGTGCTTCAAGTAATTCCATTTGTATCACATTCCGCAAAAAGTGTTTGAGTTTCATCGGATTCACGATCTCCATAATATTTGCGAAGCCGTCCACTTCCGCAACAGCAAGCATCCCTTAACTTTACTGATGGAACGCTAATTAGTTGGATTCCGTAAACAACACCGACATTGTTTCTTGCGTGGAAAGATACTTTGCATGGCAAAAACATTTATTGGAAATATCCCACGTTTTTTGCAGAAGACGACAGTGGAATTGACTTGGATCACAGCAGACATAATTTTTCGGTGACGTGGCTGAGAAACTGCTCCGAACTGGGCAATCTTTCCATTCAAATTGAACCTTCCGCTAAAGACCCTGTGAGTTGAATGGGCACTTTTTGAAGATTGAAGAGCAGAGCCAAGAAAGGGTGTTGTGACCTGATCCTGAAAACTTCAACCAAAACGCCCGAAATAATACTGCACTTTTTTGGAAAACATACCAGCTATTGAAAAGTTTAGAATCCAAACTTGCTCGTATCTCTTTTTTGCTTTATCGGACTAATTAACAGATAAACGGTGTTCGTAAGGACTTGTTTCTAAACTGTTGATTCACGGCAAGTGTTAGGTTCCTTGCTTTTAAACGTAAATATATTTTATTTCAAGAACCTTTCTGACAAGGTTTCCGAAAGTACGAGCAAGTGTTTCTTCCTTTAGAACTGGGTTTATTTTTTCGCTAAGACATTTGGTCCATTTGTCCCATAACAGTATTAAAACTCGCCATAACAGCATTCACTAGCCTACCTTATCAAACATTATGACCGAATTGACTGACTTAATTTTTTTCGGTCATTTCAAAAAAATATTGGTCTATCACCGGAAAATGACCAAAAAATTTACCCAGCTTTAGAAACAAATTCAACTGGTGAAAGGTGGCGAAGTTGTGCGAGAGGAGAATTATTTTTTTTTCTGTGATCTGTTGTTTTGCCGAAAAAAACTACACAAGAAACATTGATTTTTCTTAGTCTTTGCGGCTGCCTCCACTGACTTTCGACCACCCTGGTATCTACACGTGTATGATCAAGTACAACGGACTGACCCTGCACACACTTCACTACAAAATGTGTGTCTTGGGTAAGTTTGGTAAATTAGTCTAACTTACGCAACTATTCCAAAATCAAACACGTTTCAAAATTTAAGAACCTATTTTACGGTACTACACGTGCTACAAATGCTTTTTTTTATCGAATGCAATGCGACAGGTTTATATAGCAATTGGCGGCAGGCCGAAGCCTGAATAACGCTTTTTGTCGGAGCAATTGCGGCGAACGCTCTTGCCCAAGGAGTGGCTCATTCCTAAATCGTCTTAACGACGGCGAGTCACTCACTGGCCGTGGATCCAACTCTCCAGCTGGTAGGCGGACACTCTACCATTGAGCTAGTCGCCCATATGCTTTGAAACCTACACAAGGACACAAGGAGCTTGTGTAGGTGGGTTCGATCAAACTCAGGTAGTGAACCGCTTATTCACAAAGTGGTTTCAAGATTTCAGAGTTATTTTCTAAAAATGTAAAGTGGTTCCAAGGATTTCTGAGAAATAGAAAGAATGGCATGCCTAACGGCACTCACCGTGCTCCAAAGTCGTTCTTTTCCAAGGGCAGTTTCGGTGACTTCGTAGCAGATCGTTGTTGGGCCCGGGACCTCTAATTTTCACATATTTAAAGAGCGGACTGCAGTGGCGTAGCCAGCCAAATGATTGGGAAGGGGGCAAAATGTTTGACTTTAGGTGAGAAACAGTATTTTTGTTTGGGACACCTCTTCTCAAAACACAAAATGACTAGATATACTAAAATTGGGGGACATGGCCTCCTGAACCCCCTCTGGCTACGCCTATGGTGGACAGTTATTGGTCATAGCAAGCGCACTGCTACAAACATTCCAAGCTGTTGAATCTTTTACCAAATTCCTAAAGCTTTTCAACTCAGGGTAATACATTTCACTGAAGTTACAACAAATTAATTTTGCTTCCTATTATCAAATCATAACCAAATGTTTGTTATTTACCCTTCTCTATGAAGAACAAGATGGAGCATGAAAACTTAGTGAAATACGGTGTCATGCGTTTGCAACTGCAATTGCAAAATATGTTGATCAGCAGTGTATCTTTATTCAGGTAAACATTCAATGAAGCAACCGTCAGTGAAATGTCTGAAGAATACTTATTACGTGACTTTGGGCGAGTCTGTTACACTCACATGCTTTGTTGGAGGCCCAAACAACCTCAAGCGAATCACTCATGGCTTCAAATGGGATAAGGTTTTCTTCTTTGTTTGTGTATGCTTTTTATTACTGGGCCTTGCTTTGAGACATACTGTACGTACATGCACGTATTTTGATTCACAAATAGAGATAGGTCCAGTCAATTAAACATTTAAAATCTCTATTGCTTTTTGTTTAGCTGCAAAAGAATAGAAACCTTTTCAAAGCAAAAAATAAGACACTGTAGAATGTCTACAGAGTTTAAATTTCGCCAACGGAGTAGGTAAGCTCAGCTCTTGCTATAGATGAAATAGCGGGCTAATTAGTATAACTAGAAAATATCATCTGGCCTTCTTTAACCAGTTTTACAAATAGATTTGCTTGCAGTTGAATTAGCTGCCAGATAAACAATGCAATAGCTTTAGCAGTGAGTCCTGTAGTTACTATTCACGGTCACGTCCTACCTAAGACCTGAAACAAAACGATATTTTCGGCCTGTCCAACCTCGTGCTCGGAATGAATGGATGGGTGCAAGAGAACACTTCAAGCGCGATGCTGCCAAGTGCCATGACTTGCCGCCAATACAGCATCATGGAATTAGCCGTGCCCATGAGCATAGGCGTAGCCAGGGGGGTCATAGGGGCCATGCCCTCCCAAATTTTTAGAACATATAGTCATTTTGTGCCTTGAGAGGTGGTTGTCCAAACAAAATAGCGCTATTCGCCTACAATCATACATTTTGGCCACCCCCAAGATTTTGGGCTGGCTACGCCACTGCCCGTGAGACCCGTTGCGCAGAGCAAGCGGGCATCGGTGTCCGCAGACCACTTGTTGCACTTTGAAAGGGAGTGCAAAGCGCGTGCAAAGAATGTTGCTACAGTACAAACCGTGTCGAAATTGATTTCAAGTCAGCGTAAGATTTTTGCGGTTGAAATAAACTATTTTGTTGGTTTAGCACACTTTGTAGGGAACCATAATCAAGATATTTTTTATGGAGTTCAATTTACAGCTAAAAAACAGTAATTTCTCTGCAAATCTATCTGAGATTGATTTGTTGAAAAAAAATCAACCTCAAATAAATATGTGATATTAAGACTAATACTACGACCATGAGAATATCATTATCCAAGTGAATTGCATTGTTTCGTTATATTTTCATAAATTTAGATGAAGCCCTGTTTATATTGTAATTTCTTAAATAACATGAACAACGTTTGTCCTGCTATAGTTTGACAAGTTTATGTCCCTGTTCAGACAATGTAAAACTTAGTCGTTTCAAAAGAACATCTGATTTGCTACCAAACACCAAGTAACTTGTAAGCTGGTGTTGCCCATGTTTGCCATGAACACCGTGAATGCAAATGTAACTGAAAACATGTACTTGGCTCTTTGAGTCAGGGAAGAAAGTAGCTCGTATGTCTCTGGCGTAAATCAAAAAGGTCCTATGGATTTGCTAGAGTTGACGGTTGCTGCGACGTCCTAATATGTAAAGCGCTAGAATTTGGAGCCATTAGCAATTTTTTCGAGTATTAAACAGCAGCTCGTCGAATGATTTTATTTGAATAAGGACTGAGTCTGCGTAATTTTACGTGAAATTGATTTACTAAAAATTTGCTGATCGTTTCCTGGCTTACGCCCATCGTGGAGAGTACTTACTTGAATGTGCAGTACATATGTGCAAGTTTTGAATAATCGCAAAAAGATGAAAGCAGAGCGCAGTCGACTGTTACCTCGAAAGCATACAGAAAACCCAGTGCTTTTAAGTGTCGTTTAAATTTAATTTCACATTTTGTACAAGTTGCTTGAAAAGTGTACGTATTACTGCAACTACTTTATTTTTTTCTTCAGTGAAAGCATTGGTTCATTTAATTAGAATGATAGATGATGATTGAGTATTCACGACGTTTTAACATCAAATGTTGAGCATTACTTTTATTTTATCCTTGACAATACAAGCGAATACAACAAGGGGTCAAAATACGCCTTTTTCGGCATGGTGTAAATTACGTCTTTTTCGGCATGTAAAAACACAAAAATTTGAATTTACCTCAAAGCGTAAAAAGTCAATTGTCCATGAAAGGACATTGACACTGACAACTACAACTCACTTATAAATTGTTTTTTACATCTTCATAAGAAATACGTTTCAGTGCGCAACAGCTTTGTCAATATAACAGCAGCATGTTGACAGCAAAATTTTGAAAAACAGAATGATAAATTAAACAAACTCACCATAAGAATGACGCTTTAACTTTAAACCTTTCAACAAAAAAATATTTCACATTATTTTACGAAGCGCTGTATCTGGTTTCTTGCGCTTGTAATTTTCTGGGTTCAACTTTTCAGGTGTCTCTTCACAACAAAAGCAATGTGCAAGCCGCATGCCAGCTGAATAACGAACCTTTTAGGAAAGGACAAAAGCTGAACTGCAGCCTGTGAGTTCTATAACATATTTACTTTGCTTGGATCATTCGAATGATCTATCTGCATTAATGCTTTGTTTGAGTCTTATTTTTATTTTTTAATTTTTGGCGCATGCCTTGTGAACTCGTTTTCTCCTAGACGTAAACGCTCCTGGTTTGATATGTTTCTAATTTCTCAACGATGATATTCCTTTGCAGATACAATTTTGTATCTTGCAAATATCTGGCAGGTCCACTTTTGAGAAGTCTAGTCTTACCATCGGTTTGCACAATATCACGCCATCACTAGTTAAGCTGTGTAAAGTTTGGAAAGTGTTATTACTCAAAAATTGTTGGCGTTCTGCTTGTTCGTATATTCACTGCGACGCAGACTGGTCAATTGTTTGGTAAAGTTTAGAACAAAGACACTTGTCCGAAGCCTATTAAGCTTAAATCAACCTGCATGCGTCGTCTTCCGGAGCTGGTAAAACATTGGTCAGCTTTGTTGTAGACGTTCAAACTGCGCTTTCATGTTCAAATGATTTCGATTTTTCGCATAACAGTTTAGCTAAGTCGGCCAACACATTTTTCTTGTTAAAAACAGATAGCATCATCGTGAACTGCAAATGCAAGATTGTTTGTGTGTTTTTACAAGCACATCCATTCGAGGCTGTAGTCAGCAGTATCATTTTCAGCTCCCGAATCCATAAGAACGCGCCGCCTAGTGCATGTAACTCTTATGTAGCTGCAGTTAGTGCTCATTTTGTCTTTCCTTCAACTTTTGTCACTGACCCCTAGCTCATCGCTTCTTGCTTTTCACCTGCTGGCGCCCTACATTGAATGGGTAGGGGAAGTGCGGGACCTATGGAACACGGGGACCGAAGAAACATTTAAATTACTCCCAAGCTGGTGAACATATTCTCTTGGTATGTGGTTGTGATTATTATATTTATGGACAACAGTGTTGTCCGTAAACAGGAAAAATCTGTGTCGATCTGAAAAAATTTAGGCACTTTTTTCGTTTTTGAGGCATCAAAGTAATATATTTTGCAATCGTTTAGCGATTTCTTTGTCTATCATAATTTCAATGTAGAAAGTTCCAAACATTTCCCAGGATAGGTTGGGAGTTTAA
>JGI24159J19872_10000788_pt1 | contig 31407 bp, 17 predicted proteins | sample Ectturendosymbi4_FD_19872 | JGI IMG/M metagenome (IMG submission 19872)
TTGATCGAATGATACTGGGTAGATTGAGTTTTCCTGGAACAAGGTGTTTTCAAGATGGTACGCGGTGAAAATACAGGGACCACAGATGGTACGCGATCGGATAAAGTTTGGGAACCGCTGTGTTACAACATACACAAGTAACACAGCAGTCTGTACATTGAAAGGCATGTTGCGACCCTTTGGGTTACACAGCAGCAGATCTCGCTGATTTTATGAGAAACACTGAAAAATCGAACCTTGCAAGGTCCGCAGGTTGGTTTTTGAGTGACAGTCAAAACGTTTGAGTTTCTGAAATTTGAGTTAATTTGCATGCAATATAATGCTTCTTTTCTTCCAGGCTATTTTCATAATTATTTTACATGATAGAATAAAATTAGTTTTCAAAACGTTTTCAATTTGCCGTACCGCAATGACATACATTTTTCGTTCACTACAGTTTAGCAAACTTTTTCCTCAAATTTTTTGAATGATGAAAGGTTAAGACAAAACTGTTGAAACCAAAACTGCTAAAATCTATTCTGAAATCCTGACACTAGGAGGGACGTGGATTTGCGGTTCGAAATGATCCAAAATCTTTTCTGACCTGAAAAAGTAAAGGTAAATGTATCAAGCTTTTAGAATAGATTTCAACAGTTTTGTAATAGCATGCTCTGCTTGTTAAATCTTTTGTGTTTCCCAAGGTTGTGAGTTAAAGAAGTGCTTGCTTCACTGTTAATTTCTTTTTTTATGCACAAGTTGTTGAAAATTGTTGGTTATAACTTACATGCACAAGTTTTTGAAATTTTTTGGTTGTAACTTTATACCAAAGTTTCACTGTTGCATGTCTGTGCATTTAATATCAAATTTGCCTACTCTTTACGTTATGTCGCCAAGTAATTTTTATCGGAAATGTAGGTGATTGTGTATCAATGTGGCTAAAAGTTACCAGAGAATAACCCTTTCCATCTCCGGTTTTTGTTCAGGCCCACGGTTAAAATTGTCTCGTAGTTCCTTGTGTTTTCTGTACAAGCTTGTTGAGGTTACCTCAATCGAGGAGCTTACTCTATTCACGGTCCGTTATGGATTTGCACTGACCAAACTGTCGGCTTCATTTGAAGCGTGGGCCAGCTATTTTTACCTCAACGCGTAATGCTCAGCAGGTGCGGTGGCGTAAATTTCAAACGAATATGAGGAGCTGACAGGAAGGATGACAATTGAACTGCGAAAAACTGCATACGTGTTTGGTCATGTGATTCAGGGTTAGAGTTTGATGAGCTTATTTAAACAAAATATATTTCAGCTTGGCATCAGTCTACGTTCACCCATGGGCTGTTGGCATTATGCCAAGTTTTGTATGCAAAACGGAAGCACGTTCAGGCAGCAAAAGAAATCAGCATTGCATAGGAAAAGGAAAAAAAAGGAGTAATAGATTCAAGCAGGTAAAGCAGGGTCTTACTCTTGAATAAGTCAGTGCAAGATGGAAAAATCATTTCAGGGGAACTCAATTCGATTGGGAGAAGCTTGTAAGTCTTTTCATTTTTTTACTACTATAGCAACAGCCAAGTAGTCGGCAATGCCACAGCATATCAATAGTAACATTGAAATGTTTAGGAAATGCTCATAGTGATTTTTCTGCGCACATTCTGGTTCGATATCGATGAGCATTTCGAGCAACACAGAGATATAATCAAACAATTATTTTTTCATTTAAAAATCCTTGGAAGTTTCAGAAATGAAGCACATGCTACAGGAATTCTATTCATGAGCTTAGACATTTTCAATACAGAACTCGTTTTAAGATTCACCTGAGCAAACGCATTCTATGCTCTAAACGAGATTGTCTGCTGTGGTCCATCAATAAACACATAAAATTTGCTCAGTTGATGGCTTGACTTGTTCTTCTGATGGTTGTCCGATAATAACTTATACCAGGAGTAGGTCCACAGTAACTGTGCGTCATTTTTACTGCAGTCTATATCATCGATTTTAGCAAAGATGAAAGGAGTTTTTAGAGTTTTGTTGGAAGAGTGTTCCTGTCCACCAAAGTACAACTCTCACTGTTTTGCATTGTGCTTCGTAGTTTTACAGATGTCGCACTGCGTCAGATGAACTGTACGAGCCTTACCGCTTTTTACAAGGTGGGCCGTCATGAATCTCCTTCAGTCGTGGTGATGCTGAACCGAACCTAAATTACTTATACTTTAACTAGTTTTGCAATATTGCCTGCTTACTTCAATTTAAGGAAGTGATTGTCCAACTTTATCCCCCCACAAACCCTCTGGAGGTGTCAAAGATTTCAACGAACTCCCAACTTTTCGAGACATGATCTGATTCTGAATTATGCCATGCAAATCTTGTTTGTTAGTGCTTTGTAAAAGATCAAGCCCTAATATAATATTGGAATGATATCAATGTCACTGTGTTTTTTCTTTTTGGACATCTCAGATTGCTTCCCAGATATCAATCCAGCTAATCTTAAAAACACTCGATACATTTCAAGTGCAGCAGAAAGTTCGTTTTTCCATTTATTGCGATCAAACAATTGCCGTTGTAATATGCAATCGCACAACTATATCAAGTTTATTAAGCATGTATGTCATTAAAATTACTTACGTGGAAAAGAGGTACACGAGATCCCCAGGCGAAGCGTTTTGTTTAGGGTCTGGAGACGCTAATTTTAAAGTGGCCAACTAAAGTAGCACATACTGAGGTTTTATTCACCAACTTTCTTAATGTAAACTCTTTGCATCCTTTCATCAAGTTATCGCTCTGCAAAGGGAATTCATTCCCTGCACCATAAAGGGCTGCCAGGTACAGATGGACCAAATGCGCCATATCGCTTGTCAAAAAATACCGTATAGCTTCAAAAAATGCCAACAAGCCGAAACAGACCAAATACTGTCGGGTTTGAATTAACCAGGTTACTAATGGAAAAAACGCAATGTTGCTACAAAAACAAACTTTCAAATTTAGCATATAAACCAATACATAACCTTTATACTCCAAAATATACTCAGAATTAAAAAAGAAATCTTCAAACACATTTTACAATCTTTGATATCAAACAATATTTTTAGAAGTAAGCATATCCAGAACAAATTATGCTTCCATTTCCTTTTATCGAAAACGCTTAATAGAAAATGTCTACAAATGCCTGAAACAACAAATACGGATTACAACATACAAGCATAAAAAATACCGGAATTTTTAATCACCCTGAATGGCTTCTTGGCAGGAGCGGTAAACATGATTTCTTGCAAAAACAGCATAAGTGTTTCTGCTCACAAAAATGTTGTAAGTTTCAGACAGAAACGGAATTCAAGCCTTTGTGGACAGCACATTAAATGGCAGTTGCGATATCTACCAAAAATTCTGCCAATACTAGACCAAACGTATTCCTGCCAGCCAACTTTTAAATCTGCTAATTTTTTAGGACTGACAGTGAAATACGTTTCTTGGTAACCCAATCTAGCGAAAGCAAACGCTTCACAGTCAAACTGGCAATTCTGGTACCATAAACCTTTTATTTAGGGCTGTGCAGCCGGAACGCAAATTTCAGGCTCTGGCTTCAGCTCCAGGCATCTGAATTTTTTCTAGACGTTTTTGGCTCCGGCTCCAGAACGATTTGGTCCATTGAACACTAAAAAACATTTTATTATTTATAACATGCTTGCCCTGCACAGTATGTCTGTTGAACCGGAACCCAATTTTCAGGCTCCGTCTTCACCATCTAAAAGCTTTTGGCTCCGGCTCCAGCCATCCAAAATCGCTTGGGCGCCGACTCCACAACCCTGCTTTTATCAGTCAAATGAATTGTGACTTCAAACACATATTGATGTCACATACAGTGTGATATTGCCCGGACAGAAGTAATCGACCAAGATTGTCCATGAGAAAGGCCTATACTCGATTAGGTTTTACACAAAGCATATTTTTATTTCAGAAACGTCCTGTAGTTTTGACTTTCAGAAACACGCACCCAGTCAGGAACGTTTTTTAAAGTTTTGAGTCCCACCTTAGAAAAATGTTGATAAACGTAGAGAAGTCTTAGTTTCAGTAAAAGGTGAGAAAGCATATTCTTTTTTTGCTTTGGATAAGAGTGGGTCATGATGATTGATGTGTTCAAAAAAAGTATTTTCACTTTTTCACTCATGCACTTGTAAAAAACGTGTCTAACGAACATCATTTCATGTCGACTAGCAGCCTAAATTCCAGCGTTTGTTGTCATTGCTTGACTTCAACCGTGTCGAGCACGTTTCCGGGAATGAGATCCACCGAGGGATTTACCGCATATGGCATGCGTTCATCATCTGGCGACACATGAAACATCGTGTTGCTGAAACCGTTACCACAAGTTGTTCTGCCACCAGCCTTTGCCCACGCGGAGTTAACTCAACCCCGTGCACTTAGTAACTTAGCCTCTAAATGATGTATTAGGTGACCGGTGCGCCCATTGGCGCGTGCTCGTCGTCACGTCAGACTTCGGGGCGTGCATCGAACGGACACTCTTTGGTTTCATTACAGTACTTTTGAAAAATTAATATTTGTGCGTGCTGATCGAGACCAAAAGTGTCTTGTGGGTTGCACGCTTCTAGAATGCACATGTTGTCTTCTGTTTGCGTTTTATCAAAAGTACAACGAGGCATGGGCTTCTGACCCCTTCAGCAAAGGTTAAGAAATATCTGCATAAAAAATGAACCTTTGCAATTACGTCAGTTTACCGTTTTGACGTGCTATTTGATTTGCATCTAAAGTGGTCTGATAAGATTCTCAAACACGTTTATAGCTTTACTTTAAATGTAGAAAATTATACTGTATTTATCACCAAGTTGTGGCTTTAGAACATGCGTGGCTTGCGTAAACCCATCAGCGTGATTGCTTAAAAAATGTCAGCTAATGAAGATAGATTTTAGAACAGTGACCAATATGTTTGCCATTAAAATGTCTGTAACAAAAATTAATGGCGTTCAGTCACAAGCTTTCGTAGGGTGAAACAACAAATATGCGACACTTGTTCTCTTCAACCAGTAGAAATCTTTCAGAAACCACAATCCACACATATAATAATCGTGCAAAAGAGCGATATTTCATAACAAAAGTTATGTTGTTGAAATACGTCTGTTATCCACTCTGGTACACAATTTACTTGGCGCCTGCTGTATTCCCTTTGGGGCGAGGTCTCAACTGACATGTGCCTGGCTGCCGGTGCAAATCTGTCATCAATTGCTCTGGTACCATGGAAAGGCCTTTGTTTGAAATCCTCATTCTTGGGAAAGATTGTCTATGGCTTGATGGAAACGCGCTGATTACCATGAAAATGAGAAACATATTATGCTGAGAGTTAGCAGGTATTTAGCCGCAAAAACCTAGGAAGGGGTATCGTGGGGGTAACAGATTACAGCGCAGCTTTGAAAAGGTTTTACTAAATTTTTGCATGATATATTTCTTCTTATAGATTTCAGAAGGCATTTATTTTCATGCAAGTTTGTTGATAAACGTGTTGCTAAGGCCATACTTTGAATGGAAAGCATAGGACGTGAATTCACGATTGTACCCCTTAGCGGTTGGCGTAAAAAGATGAGGGGGACGCGAAAGTTTTTCCAGGTTATCTTTGTCCTGCTCTTAAAGATTGAAGGATGCTGTGTGGTCAGTGTATTTAAAACGAGTTTTCTTACAAGGCATTATAAAAAAGGACGCGGGGGAGCATAAATGTGTCTCTTGTGAATGTTGTTGATCTGCTGACTTTGGTAAAAAATCTCTGGATGATGGCAAAGCATGGTATCACGTTTATCAATTTTTTGAAAAAATTTTCAAATATGGTTGGTAGAAGAATAATAAGCAGTTTTTTTTCTTGATGTTGAGCTGTGGCTAAAGATTAGTTTGCTTTTATATGTTAAAGTTTTTTCCTAGTAATAACCACATTTTTCAATCCAGTTGAAGTATAGTAAGTGCTTTTAGAGTCAAAAAGAAAAACTGAGATATGAAAAGATAAAGGCTCCACCTCTGAATGTAATTTGATATGAAAAAATGTATGTAGTCAGAATCTTCCGAATAAAATTATTGTCACCATAAGAGTCTAAGGCAGGGGTTCCCAACCTTTTGTTTACTATGTCCCCCTTCAACATTCCGACAGTTGAGCATGTACCCCTTCATCGTTTCAACAGATAACATGTACCTTTTCAGCATTTCGAAAGATGAGCATCTGCCTCTAAAATCTCGTATGACAAAATATATTGTCATGGTTATTTATAGATATATGTAAAAATAAAAATATTTCGAAATAAATAATATGTAAATATATTTTTCTCTTCTATTGCTAATCTTAAATGCATCTCTTCGGATAGGCAAATGTACCCAAGGTTGGGAACCTGTGGCCTAAGGCATCTGCGCTTCTTGATTTTTTTAGGTTGCATTGGCTTTGTGTGATTGTGACCAACGGCTGGGTATGAAAAAACATTTTTAAAACTTAAAAAACTTTTTATGAGTTTGAACTTTTGTGAGTTTAAAAATGTTTTTAACCTACAAACGTGTGGCAAGAATTCTTGATTTGAGGGACTGTTTAGAATGATGTGGCTTTCTTGTGCAAATGTTTGAGCACAACGTGTGTGAAAGTTTTGAAAATTAAGGTCGAGAAGTTGGTAACTTCCGTTAAAAATTTTTCAAAAGTTTGATTGTAATTCAAAGAGAAACACGAACTTGTTATGTGTGTGTAGTAGTTAAGTATGTAGACGTTTGGAAAATAATTGTGGTTAAAATAATTTTGAAAAGGGTAGAAGCGCAAGCGAGATTGTTCAAGATATATTTTTGAGCAGTTTATATTTCGCAAAATGTTCAAACTATTCATCGCAAACGAATTGTTTTGCAATCAAAGTCAAAAAATAGCTCTGTAATAGTACATAAACGCAAAGTTTAAATGTTTTCTTGTTTGGAACAGCTTATAGCGTTGCGGGTTTGTCTTCTCTTTGTAAGCAAGCTTAAGATGTTTTTACGTTTAACTTTGAAAGGCGCATTTTTATTCTATTTAAATAAAACAGAGTATAAACCATGTCCGTTTGATGCTCTAGCATAGCCGGTTGCAAAATTTAATCAAACAAACACTACTGTACTTACCTATTGTTGATTTCTGTTTTATTCTTTCCTTTCTTTTATCTTGGTGGCATAGCAATACTCAAACGAACTACTGCCACTTTTTTACCCCCTGATAGTCTCAATCATCAAAAGTAGTTTGGTGTAGAAGAAAAGTTTCATTCTATTTCTACTCGCTTATGTGCTCCTTTCGGAGTGTCACCCAGTGTTATGCAACGTCCCTCTCCGCTTGCTTGCGCTGTGGACCACGCGGCTGGTTTCGCAGTGAATGCTGCACTGGTGCCGAGTCAATGGCAGCACCGCGCATGAACCGTTTCCATGCACCCACACAATTTATTATCACCGAGCACGAGGCTGGACACGCCGCAAGTACCGTTTTTCAAGTCTTCAGCCTACCAGCATCTGTGGCTCGCGGTCTATCCCACGAGGTCACTCAGCCGGTTGGTGTAGAAAAGTCCTGTTTGTACTGCCTTATGACTTTTGCTGAAGTTGGAAACTTTATTGTTCCTTTTGTAATTTTTAAAATGAGCGTCGTGAAACCACGATTGCCACTTTTGGAAGAACGGAGAAAACCTTCTGAAAGCAAAGACGACTTGCTTGCATAAAATATTTGCATGCCAGGTAAGCAGCATAGAAAGCTGAGAAAAACTAAGTTATTAGAGTCTTATAAAGATTCTTAACTGTAAAGATGATGAGCCGTCTATTTCGTTGTTTGTTACGAATATATTGCTTCATCTATTCGGTCAAACAACCCTTCATAAAGGCAAGCGACCTTTACATTTATAAGGAAAAAGTTCTTTAACTGAAATTTGTCAAAGGTTCAAGATTATAACAAACGGTACTTTACCTTCATTATTCTCAGTCAGACCCACGAAAATTTGTTTGAAGTCCGGACCTGAGCTGCGAGCATCGACTGACAAAACATCTTGCTCGCAGTCATCTTTAATGTAATTCTTGTATTCGAAAGTAAGTTCATAATGAAAAGAATGGATAACTTTTCATTGTGGATCCCTGTCCCCATTCAATAAGAAAACCTTGTGAATCTAATCAGCAATGCTTGCCACTGGTATGATCTGAACTAAAACACAGAATGATGTAAAACCGAGGTGTTCTTTAACAGCGTGCACTCAGACACTGAAGCGAAAACGCGTCTGTTGCTTGTTGACAATTCCGGCTGTTTGCGACGTTGTGAACTAAAAACAAGAGGATGGAGTCATTTTACTCGACGTAAGATACAAAATTGTCGCTGACGCATTCAGCTTCTCTGCATTCCTTCCCGTTTCCAGGAAAACAGGCACACCAGTTAGCTGTGGCTGTGGCTGGCGTTGGTAAACACTGCTCTTCGTCATGTCCAACTGCTGTTTAAGCTAAGCTGTTTTTCCTTACAAAGAAATCGGCCAGCTGCTTGTAGGTTTCTTGAGGTGCACGAGAAAACTTTTAAAAATTATAAAAAAATTATAATATGTAATTATAATATGCGCTTGCATGCTACCTGTAGTCACAATCCTGCAGATTATGAACAACAGTGAAGTGAAGCATAAACTGAAGACGAAAATCAGAATGAAAATTAATGTTCCAGGTTACAGCATTTGCAAAATGTACGAGAAGCATTACAATCGGGATCGCTACGCGCAACTTTCTGTCTTTGGATCACAACATTCTGACCTCCTCGTTCAATGGTGATTAAAAGGTTGATGTGTTGATTGACACTTCCATGAATTCAAACCTCTGAAACTTCAACACGCTAAAAATAACGCCACAAACGAGGTGCTAGGATATTAAAAACAGCTTAGTAATATTTTATAATTTACCCTCAATACCTTGAAATATAACGAATTGCATCGATTTTATCCTCACTTACGGAGCAGCAGTCCAGACCTAAAAGTTTCATTGTACATTTCAAAGTAGTGTCGCACCACGTAAAACCAGTTGTTTTTTTGTTTAAAATTACTATTTTTTTCAAAATGTAGTTGAGCAATTTACGATTTTGGAAAAATGTTGAAAGGTTATTATTATTATTAACAACAGCTTGTAGTTGCATTTTGCTTTGGAAAGTTTGACGGTGCTTTTTAATAAATAATGCTTTCAGAAGTTGTAGTCTTAATTATACCGCAACGTAGTTTTACGTCAGTGGGCATTTGACGATCGAGCATATATAGTTGACATTGCGCTTCTTAAAAAATAAGTTGAAAGACATACAACCTTGGAAGTTCTAACTGAAAAACGACCCAGGTCACTCAAAGAAATACACACATATATATTCGCAGTATATCAGAATCACTGGCGGCGTAATTGGCTGTATGATATGACCTATTAGCTCATTATGTAATCAATATTGCTTTGTTGCAAGGAATATGGAGTATTTCTCCCTTCTTTCATGGATACCACGTTGAATTCCAGTTTTGCGCTTTTTACTGCCAGTATTCAGCGGAGGTGGCGTGTTTGTAGTTGACTATTGCTCGCTTTGAAATCACTGTCCTCAGGGTCGGAGCGAGGGGGGAAAGGGGGCACAATTCCCCGGGCACCGAATCACTATGGAGGCGCCGAATGACTGCGAGGGGCGCCGAAAAGTTCCAATAATGTCACAAGTACTTTCTTAAACACAGTACATTTGCTTCCGAAAGACCTCAGGTTCCAACATGAGGGTACCAAACTTGTTTCTTGCCCCGGACGCCATCTAACATCGTTACGCCCTGGTCCTCACCAGAACTTGTTTGACCTCGGTGTGCCGCGCCACGTTCACACAAGTTAAATCGCCGATGCTGGCGGAGTCCACGTGCTTGTAGATGCGTCTTTCGCAGTCGGAAAGCGGATACTTATAGGCCTACAAAAAGTTCAAGTGTGCTCACAAGGTTATCAGCTGTTTGTGCCTATAAGCAAAAAGTTGATCCTTTGCTGACTCGCAGTTACACAAGCTATTTGACTGGTCAAACACTATCAGTTGCTTATACGCGAAACAAAGTCTGTGCACAGTACTTGGCATTTAGACACAGAAAACACAAGTCTGTGGGGTAGTTTTAGCTTTTGGTATGCGTTATTTGTTTTTCATTTAATTTTTGTCTTAGACTCAACATCCATATCACATAGGTTGTATTAACACTGTGAGATTTTGAATAAGTGAAATCTCGTTTCAAAGATCCTTAAAAAAATAACCTGATCGAGTGATCGTTATCCTGATTCAAGTTTCTTCAAAAAAAAACTATCCAAATCCAATCCTGTTTTGCACAAAAGCACAAACACCTGCAAGGTATCCAATCCTGGCCTTGGCTGTGCTCACCTCTGGCGCATACTGGTAAATGATCCGGAGAGAGAACACACAACGCGCAGGCGATTGTGACAACTTCTCATCATCATCTGGAATCGCTGTGCAACGTATGGGTCAAAAAGGAATGCATAAAAACTGTTAGGCACATGAAGTGAGCTGTTAAATGTGTTGAACGGAGGTGCACATCGCTCCATCAACGCGTGTAAGTTGTTTTGAACCAAGACGTCTTGACAAAATGGGTGGCGTAACCTGGTGCTGACGAACTGTTACATTTTTGATGATGCAACGCAAAATGTTATCTGCAACACGCAATTGTTTCATATCAGACTGTGTGTTCGTGTTGCACAGTTGACAGGCATGCATTATGCACCATATACGTATTTTTCACAGCAGTTGAAGGCGAAGAGATTGTTGGGGGCGAAAGCAATGTGCGATAGTTGACTTGTTATCAAATGAACGATTCTCGCATTACTGTATGCCCAACTTCAGTATACTGCAGCCCTGAAAGCAATCAAATTGTTTACTGGTTTGCAACAATGCTCCGTGCGGTGCTGCAGACCTGTCACTGCTGACTACCGGTATCTGCTTTGTCACGCGCCGCCGGCTTCTCCACAAAGTAGCTGCGTCCGGCAATTGCAGTACAAACAGTACATACCGCACTCTGGATCATGCATCTTACCCGGCACGGTTTCCACAATATCTCGATTCAAAGTATGCATGCCTTTGCTGCAATATTCAGTCAGTGTGCAAAAACCATTCCAACTTTGATGTGTCATCGTTGTGACGTGGTTAAATGTACATGTAATGGCGCCATATTCGTCGCATTCACTCTCTGACGTGAAAGATGTGGGCGCATTTCGTGTTTCGTGGTTGACCACCAAGCACCAGAAATAAAGGCCTGTATTGTTCCTGGCTTCCCCAAGAGAGTCACACTAAAGTGCGGCTGCGTACATTTAAACAAATCAGCTAAACGCACATTCGTTTTTTTAATTAGAAATCGGCAACGTGTTGTGAAAAGGAAATTTTGCAGCCTTGCACAACCGCAGAAAGCAAGAGACTAATGCAGGAAATGTCAATCAGTAGTTTCCTTTACAGTCAAATATGACCAAAATAACAGTAAGTTTATTTCTTGGGCCACCCTGTCAGTATTGCAGTTGTGCTGTGTTGTTTCAGGTGAGGTAATGATGGCACACTTGCTATGAGTTTATATAGGAGTTTCATGAGGTGAATTGCAACTGAAAGGCTTCGATCGCACCTAATCTGTGTTCTGCCTGCGTAGGTCTTGATCTTACAGCTGACGAAGTAAAGCAAGACAGCTGAATGATTTTAACAACGTTTGGGGCTTTGCGGCTTTGGAGCACAGAGTGCTTGAGTCTGTAGCCAGGCTGTTAGTCGTGAGACAGCGTGTGCATTTGGATTGCTAGATTCATCTTATACAATAAAGTGCAACAACAGCAGGGCTGAAAAACTGCAAAGTATACTTGTAGCTTCAGCTACAAGCAGTGCTTGTAGCTAAATTGACGGAGTCTTCGCCTTTTCTGCCGGCAATAAATAATTTAAAAAAAGAAGCCGAAAAAAGTTGCCCATGCATCAGAATGAAAAACCTGAGGCCGTTCGGAGGAGTTTAGAGCGTGCCGCATGCGAAGTCTCTCATTTATAAAAAGAATTCGAAAATGGTGGTTTTCATAGTTCTTGCGGAGTTAATCGTCGTAAACAATTCCTACGATAATGATCGTTGTCTTTTCTCTATCGGAACTGGCAAGCAGATTGACGATGTTAGCGTCTTAACAAGATTTTGCTACTGCCTTTTCAAAACAAATTGCCGGCTAACCTTGTTCCCAAATGCACGTTGAAGTGACTTTCAAAAGAAGAATCATGGACCGATTGGTGTCATACAGCAGGAAGTAACCAATGAATTAGCACAGCCTGCGGGTGGTAAACTGTCGTGGTGGATTAGTGAATGGAAAAATCGCCTTGACGCATTGAACTTTACCTTGTGCAGGACTTTTGTAAAATCATCCTACATAGAAACGTATTTGCAAGAACATTGTACTGGAAATCCAAGTGAATCCGTGCTTTACAAAAGAAATAATCTGTTGTGTGTGGAAGTATTATTCAGATTTAAAAATAAATAGCTTTGTAAAAGCGTGCATTAGTCCACAGGAGCTGCTTGTTCCAAAGATTTTAGACTGAACTTACCGTACTTCCCTAAAATTTATTATTGCAGGGCTAAACAGACGACAAGCTGAAAACTTGTAGACTGTCTCAGCGCGAACAAACCTTGAAGATACGTTCACTGACCTTTTATAAGGATAAAGCTACCTTGTGTTTAGTTCAGTCAGTCGGAGGCTTTGGCGGAAGATCCCGCGGTTATGATGCAATTTTACGTTGCTGCTTCATTTCTCCCATGACCACTGCTTGGCTGCGCAGAGAGGTCTGAGTCATAGAATGAGCGAAAGTAAAACATGTATTGAGTAAACAACAAGCGGTTTAGACAAACGATTTTGCAAACGGTCACATTATGCATTATGGATGATTTTCCTCAGGTTTTCCGAAGGATAACTTAAACAAAGACATCTTGAAAAGCCTGTTATGAGCAAAGAAATTGAATTTTGTGTTGTGGTTTTAATAGAGAGCAAAGCGTAAAGTTTTGACGATAGTGGTGGTCTTAGCATTTCTAACGTGTTCTTAGTAAAACCTTGAATAGCACGTGTTAATGTGAGCTGAAAAGAAATTGCTTTTGACGGTCGAGTCGATTGTTTAGACACTCGCCGTGACTGGCAGCCAGTGCAGTTTGTACATGTGAATAAATTCTTTTGTTATGGTGTTATGAGATAGTCGCTAGTAAAAGTACCCCCAGGTTGTTTGAACAAGAGGGGTTCCTGTGCTTGTTGTCACTCGAGAGTGTTGTCCTGAGCCCAAATAACAATTGACTAATAAACATGGTTGGTTGCATTTGTGAAGTGCAGTACAAGAGAAAGTGGCAAGCGACAAAAACGACTACGGCATAGCTGCAAATTGAAAAATGCAGAAGGGAATGACTTATGACTTAATTTACATTTTGCTTGCGTCTTTGAATCGCATGAGTAACTCTCGCACTTTATCGATGCTGAATTTAGACGATTTCAAGTCATTCCAATTCAAGGTTTGAAATTGTGCTCTCAAATTTTTGAAGGGTGATCTCTGCTCACAGTTCCGCAAATGCCTTTTGACATTATCCGGCGAACTTTCCCAAAAAATTATGCGCAGACCCCGAGCCAGTGTTCAAGATCACAAAGTGGTAGATTGATAGAGATTAGTAGCAAACAGGTTTGAATCAAAATCGACTTCTAATTGAGGCGCAAATGGCCGTTATTTTCCATTGAACTTGAAGTTATTAGACGCACACGCCAGTTTTTTTCCCGTTAACGTTATTCATTATGTGCCTTGGTTCTAAACAACGTATGAACAAATCACAGGTACCTGTCTAATCTTTCCGCTTGCTGTTTGTTAGGTAACATATGCATTATTGTCTGTGTAATGCAGTGCAGATACAGAATTTAATTTTTGCCCAGATTTGTGAAAATACTCTGTATTGTAGTCGTTAAGTGCAAAGTCGATTGGTGTTAACTGTATATTGTAAAGCACGCAGGTGTGAAGCAAAAGCAGAAATTGAGAAATTACGGAGATTTATTTTAAGTGGAATTCCAGTTAAACTTTACCGAAAACCATGCAAAAATAAACTGTTTTATCACGACACTGAAGCTATGAGAACTTTGAAAAGAGGCGTTATAATTTACTCGACTGGTTGTGAACATGTGCAATGTGCATCTATTTCATTTTAGTTTTAGTGTTGAGACGAAGTTTTGTTAGTTCCACTGCACATTTCCTCTTGCAAATGGGCCTAGGTGAGGCAAAAGACAAGTAAGGTTAAATATCTACAGTAGAACCAAACAAACTCCTGAAAGAAAGAAAAAGTTTCGCTCCGGTCAGGCTGCTGTCTCTGTTTCATGATATAGGCCAGCACGGGTGGGGAAAGGGCGAGCTTATCAAGGAGTTTGTGGGACCTTCTAATCCTTTGCTCGCTGACAAATGTATTTGTTTTGGTTGCTAGTTTTTATCAGATTTGTAGCAATGAACATTCGGGTCTAGTGCCAAATTGTCCGCCTCCGCGAAAGAACCCCAGCCCAAACCTTAAACCGCCACGGAAGGATTAATATGAAGACCCCAAGTCGCACACAAAAACCAGCCCGGCACTCCTAGCTTTAGCATAACTGGAGACACAGCACATTGAAAAATCGCCAACTGATACCCAGTTAACTGAAATGCGGCTATCGACTAGGAATTTCCCCACCGCTAGTACAGTATAAAAGCAAAAACAACGATCGGTTTGTTGTGCATATATAGTATGAACAATATCGTGCAGCTTCAGAAGTTTGATTCAGATTGCGAGTATATTATGTCAGAAAAGTTTACTGTGCCTACCTGATTTATTTATTGTTTCATACGACCCAGCTAATAAACAGTAATAGTACAAAAAGCCATCATGCAAACAAGTAACCAATTGTCGACGGCAATTAGAATGAACGCTGCTATATCTGCTGCTAAACTGAAACCACCAGGGGATATACTGTACGTCTTTTCTAAAAGACCTATTGATTCGCGAGAGAGCTTTGAATTAACATAAAAGCAGCAGTCGGTTCATCAGTGATTTTGTCATTTCAGGTTTATTACCACCAGTGGCTGCATACATAAGCTGAATCAGATTGTTCTAGGGTTGGTAATGCATACCTGTTTTGTCTTGAAATGCGTGGCTATGCGGTTTAAGACAAAGGCATTCAAAGCTCACTTGCGCGTTACTTGGTCTGCAGGAACGTTCTGATCATTGGTGGCGGGTATTGCTTCGCAATACTAGACAAAACGTGAGTACAGTCAGGGCCGGATTAAATATTAGGGGCCCCAGGACAATTTTCACTGTAGGGCCGCTGTGACGTAATTCATGACGTCATCGTTTGTAAAAATTATGTTTTCGCTGATTCGCAACAATAGGTATAGGAGCTGGCAAATTTTTGCGGGTGCGATAGATTTTTGCCCGAATTTCCCCAACTGGCCCGAAAAGTTTTGTACGACTTTTGCCTACAAACTTTATCCCACAAAGATCATGAAGACCTTTTCTTTGGTGTGGCCTCCAAAAAAGTCTTCATGTGTTTTTTGCAAACATTGGGCGCCACCTTTGCTCAGATTTTCAGGGGTTTTGCCAAATTGTTCAGGAATTTTGCCCAGATTTTCGATAAATCAAACTTTTAGGGGTGCTCTTAATCCCAATTGCCCCTGTTGTCCCCCTTAATCCGGCCTTGAGCACAGTGCTTTCGGTGTGGTCTAAGAGGACAGTTGGTCTTGCAGTACGCAGCACCCTTAAATTGTTTTTTCACCAATTGGTCGAGATATCCTTTGTAAATACGGTGAAGATCTTTCGTAAATAGCGTAAATATTGGCTTGAATAGTACCTGCCCTGAAAAAAACAAGCGGTGTGTTAAGTGTCTTGTATAGGAACTACAGTATTTAAACAGTAATTTGAGGTAGGTTTAAAAAACCAAATCTGTGCCATGCAACTTGGTTNTCTAGATAGTCAAGTCTGTTTTTTAAACATTTTTGCCAGACAGCGGTAAGTAGGCTACGGATCTTTTTNTGTTTTCGGTGATCAGATGAACGGGCAATGTTTTTGAAAGCTCTAAAATGTGCACCGAGGCATCAGCTGTTTAAAATTTGGTAACACTCGCAAGCAGTGGATCTTTGTCAATCTGCACCATTTGTTTCATTTTTATTGAACAAGCCGCGGTAAAATAGGGTGCAAAGTTCTGAGAAAGACGAACCTTGGAAAGATTTTTCTGAAACGGAGTAGACGTTATTCCAACGCTGATGTGGGTCTTACATCACTACATGTGTTAAATAAGATGAAATTAAGTGTTAAAGAAGATGAAAGAATACGGCTTGCCAGATGAGCGAGTGCCTGATGCATTCTGTAAAACCTATTTTAATTTCAATCGATCGATAACGTAAACGGCGATCGAAGCTTGAGGTGGCCTTGCACCATAGAAACCAGCCGTCAAGCTAGTAATACTTCCTTACTTCCTAAACTCTGGTAATACTTCCTTCTTTACTGAGGCGTCGCGAAGGCTTTATCAGCTTGTGTGTCTGGTTGTAACTAACAATTTACAGTTTTTTGAATTGTTCCTCCGTTTTCTCTTCACAGTTACTTGATTTTCTCCTTTCTTTCTATCAAAAGTTTTTAGAATGCAGTGATTTGAACATGATTTTATGGTTCAAGGATTTTGACGCAGGGCTTTCAGCGAACATTCAATGATGAAATGAGGGCATATAGAAAGAAAGCCTAAAAACAGTGATGTTTAGATTACCTTCGTAACGGCGAACGAAAATCATATTTTCTCACAGCGTTGCTTTAAAACTTCAAGTGTAACTTCACGAATAACTGATTTTACCACCTACTTTCATGCTCGTTTCATTTTGCCAACTGAATCTCTTAGTTTAAGTGCAGTGCGTGTTGCTTGATTTGAAAAGCACTGTTCATAGACCTACACATTTATGAGTACGTATGTGAAACGTTTGGGTCAGGGTTTTTGTGACAGCTACACAAATTTAAGCACAGTTTATATTGGCTTGCCGTTTGTCCAAATATGAAAAGGTTCAAGTCGCAGGTGGGAATGAAGGTGCTTCAACACTTTTTTGCTGCAGGTTAGTGTATTGCCCAGTTACTTGCTTTTACGTTTGTGTTCTCTCATCAAGAAACACGGGCGAACCTGTATGTTGGCTTGCTTACGCCATGTAAACTATTCGTTACATTTGAAAAATCACTTTGAAGTTTTTTTCACACATCATTTGTATCTTTGAAAAAAATTAAAAAACATTTACAAAAAATTTTATTTTGAATTTGTTTCTGTTTCAAACTGATAAACTCTTTGAAACTGAAAAAAGTTTTTAAAACAAATTTCATGCCAAATTTTTTCTTTGCTGCCCCCAAACCGGCCAACGAAATCTTCCCCTAGAAATTCGTGAGTAAACCGTGTCGTAAATTCATATGTTGCACGCTCGTTTCTTGTGGCAGCTTTTATCTAATAAATTATTGTTAACCTTTTTTTCTTCTTCTGCAATTGTTGCTTTGCATTCTCTCAACAAAATGGATTGTCTTTTATTATAATTTTTGTTGAAGTCGCTTTCAAATTATGGCAGTTGCTATGGTACACGGTAAATGCAAAATGCATGACAGGAATCGATACTTTTTGTGAAGTGGATTTGTATTTCACACTTTGCAGTTATATTAGTCTAAAAATAAGTACTATGGATAAATTTTATCATTGGAAAGTGAAATACTAGATCACAAACATTAGGAAAGGTCATCATGCATTTTTCTAATAACGCTTGTAGTAGACCTTGCTGTATAGTTTTGTAAGGTTCTTAACGTGCATAGGAAGAATGGCTGTTTTATAGGCTATAAATGTTTCAGTTGTAGCACTGGATAACTCTGACATAACTGAAAGAATAGCTTCCCATTTTCCAGTACTTGATAGGTTAGGCTTAGTTTAATAGATTATTATAAAAGATTTTAGACTTCCTTCTTCCTTGAGAGAATTCCGAACAATAGAAGAAACACTTTAACGATGATTTATTAGATAAAAAACTGCCGTCGAAACTAACATGCAACATTAGATTTTACAACGTGGTTTATTCGCAAATTACAATGGAAAACACCTTGTTGGCGCAGTTGGACACAAAAAACAAAAAATCGTCATGAAACATTTTTCAGTTTCAAGAATTTGTCAATTAAAATAAATTTTACATAAGTAAATTGTGAGTGCGTGCTGAGTCATATATGAAAGTAAGGAAACATGGGGATCCAGGCAAAATTTTGAATTGCTTTCGCTCCACGTTTGCACCTACTTCCTACCCCAAGCATGGCAGTTGAAACAAGGTTGAGCAGAGCGAGCAGGTCGTTTATATTTTCTTTGTCGCCGAGAAAAGCACTGATTTGCAAACCCTCAACTCAGGTGCGCCGTCAGGAAACGTTTTTAATATTTCACCTGCACCTTTTTGTTAGTAATTATCATTCATCACAGCCAAAACCACGCGCAGCGCGTAAACACAACACGCNAAACTTTAGCCTTGTGTCACCCTTNCACGTGCATCGGGCCAACGTCGTTGTGTTTACGTCAAGGGCGTTAGAAAGCATAGCACGCCTCAAAAGCACCGGATGCAGCGGAGCAACGATCGGAATCGCTTCCTGANCGAAGTGTTACGAGGCAAACCGTGGGTGAGTGACGTGCGTCGAGGCGTGGCTGTGCAGTGAGTTGTTTATCCCGTGGAAATCTTATGTCTGCCTATCTCGTTGCACTATCCCAGCTATGTCCAACCCAAATAGCTTAATGAGGCAAAACGTTTGTCCCTATCTTAAACAGGGCCGTACATTGAATGACTTATTAATGAGGGCGGCACGTTGAATGACAGACTTACTTTAATCTTAGCAAACTAAATGTAGCTTAACTTAAGGAACTGAAAGCGTTCAAATTTTAACCGCAATGGTAACAGACGTGATACAGTAGCACTGAAGACCATCTGCATCAAAAATATCAAATTCAAGATTGTCAAAATAAGGACAGTTTGACGGAATACAAGATACTTTTACCACAGCGAAAACCTCAATTGGGTCGCACAAAACCTTCGACTTGGCCGTATAGCTGCGCTATCCAGTGCAACTTCAAGATTTGGAGATCCTGCAACTTTAGCTCCGAGAGCCATGTGAAGTCGCGTTGCGCCGAGGACAACACGGTCTTTGACGGCAGAAGCACTGTCTGATTACGCTTTCATTTCATTGCTTTCAATAAACGTTTGTCACAGACCTTTACACGTTTTAAACAAAGGTGTGCTTGACCAGTGCTGCCAGGTTTGTTTTGTAGCTTGCACATGCTTACCTATAATTGCAATTGCCCAGCAGCTTCATCAGATGAAATCGCCTAAAGGAGCTGAACCTTAAAATACCCGCTTTTGCGTCGTTCGTATTTCGTGATCATCAGTTGGTTGAACTGACAAGCCACTTCACTTTCTCATTTGCACTTGGACTGATTTCTATATTAACCCAATCTGTCTGCGTTTTGTAAAGGCGACGTGCCTCAACTCGAATCTTTATGTTTCCTACACCTTTGTTTTTTCTAAATTTGTTTGTGATTGGCAAACAAGTTGGCATAAAAATTAAACAAACCAACTCAAGACTTGGCGTGAAATGTTCTTATCAGCAGGGCTGCTGACATCAGTTCAGCGCATCACTTCTTCAGTTTCTTTTGGAATCATTTTGCAGCTTCATTTTACTTTCAAGGCGTAATTTCCATATTTCATGTTTTGTCAGCAAAGTATTCATGAAAACACATCACAAACACAAATTTGAGGCGTTGTGAGCTTTGTGATTCCTCCGCTTTGATCATAAAAATGCCATGCACCCCGACTGCGTAAGAAGGATCTAATTGTGCGTGTCATCCAGAAATGCATCAAAAGCGTAGAAAGGGGAGAAAAGTTGTTGGTTCCGGTTTCAAAACGCTAAAAGCTAAAAAGACGATAAAATTAGCATTAACGCAAGAAACGACATCCGAGCGATCACCACATTTCAGCCCCCTGAGGTTTGTTACAGACTATGATTTCCAAACCTTGTTACTGACTCCATTCAACATATACAACGTTACAAACTTCAAAATATTTTTGCTCAGCCGCCGCATTAGGAAAAGACAGACCTTTCACCAATTACACAACGATAAGTACCTTCACTTGTCAATTACAAAGAAAAGAAGCTGATATGCAGTCGGCTGAAATGATGGCGTTGTTTTCAAATAAAGGCATTGAGCACTATCGTTTGAAGCTTGTTTTGCAACATGCAGTTTGGAATAGTTTCAGTTCGTTGGTCCTTGGGGGGATTAAGTGGTTATCTGATTGGTCGTCGCAAAGATCCTATTTTAATTTATTTAGGAGTTGAAGATTGATGTCAATATCTTATGTCGTGTCAACGTGCAGAAAGTCTACAGCAATTAGTCAGTCTTCCAGAGCAACATACTCGCATCTTTTTAAAATCACTTTCAGTTGCTAAGAATTCTGAATTTCATGGGAAGTTGCGCTTGTGAAATACGCTTTGAAATCCGAAAAGCCAAGATGAGATTTTGTTTTGCTCTAGGCATTTTTCAGGTTTAGTGTAAAGATAGGATATGAGGGTGTTCTTGAATTTGTCTTCTCGCTCAGCCTTCGCAACTGCAAACATGTGCGCGTACTCATTTTTCCAAGTAACTTTTTGTGATCCAGCACCGAAATCATTAACTTCCCTCTTTTCAGACAGCCACTGATCTACAGACTCATGGGCATCCGCAGGGGGAGAAAAACGGGCAATTACCCCCTTTAAATCATTTTTGAACGTCCATTCGCATTGAAACCTGGAAATGATAAGCAAAATGTCGATGTTGCCCTCCCTGGAAAACTTTCTGCGGATGCCCATGTCCTGACTCCAGAGATTTTAATTGCAGGAAGCACATGTACCTCTAATTCGTCGGAGCAATTACTAGATCACTGTGGAAACTTGCCGACACGAGTTGCTAAACGGGGGCTTCCTGAAAACCTGTACTGTACAAACGTCGTTTTTTGGCGCATCGTTGTTAAGGTGTTTCACGTGTGAACTGGCTTCCCACTGCAGTTGCAGTATTATCAGCAAACTAAATGTACCAGTTACCTTGTAAATAAGGTTCATCTGCCGTAAGTTAGGCATGTTCCTCATATCCTGTCGATTCACTGCATATCCCTGTTCGAGTCACTGCGACATGTTCAGTGTGCTGTGAAAGACTTTTTGCAACCTCAGGAATGTCAGGTTTTACTTTTGCTACTAGTTATTATAACGATCGAACTCATAACACAAGAACGCCATTGAAAATAAAGCGCGTTTCCTACAGTTGTTGTGTGGTAACTGTGTGAAGTGGGGCGTGTAGTGCAGAAACTATCGTGCGAATTGTATTTTTGGAAAGTTTGCTTTCCAGAAAGGTCTAACACGATTGGTTGTGTTCAAGGTCGTTGAAAGACTTGTGTTAAATATCGTGAAGTTAATGCAGTTTGCAAATTAGAATGGTTTCCACATGGAAACTTTCACTTAAATAGTGTAACGTAGTAACATCAACACCACAAAAATAAAATGTTTTGTGCCCATTTGTAGAGCAATACACCGATCACAAACGGGCACTTTTCACTGAAATGTTAGACGTTCAAGAAATTACGCACTGTGTATTCCAATTTCTTGTCTGGAAACCGTATTGAATTTTTCTAGAGCCGCCTACTTAGAAAATTAAGTCGGAGAACTATCAGGGGAAAGGACGTTGGTTCACAGAACAATGCCAACTAATGGTCTTGTCGAGGCAACGCTAGGAAGAAACAATGAGCAGCCAATCGCCGCCAGTACTGCGGTTTTGTTTATTTTTCTCTGGGGAGACAAAATTGCTGGTCCTCCCAGTTCTCACGCGTTGGAAGACACGGGCGAAAGGCACAGGATTGAGCAATCCGCTTGATCGGTGAAGCAATCGAAGAGAGAAAAAACCTAACCCAGTGGTCACTTCACCTTTGCCCCGGTTCACTTATTGACTGCCGTCCGAAAACACCTTTAAGTTTTTATGCATGGGTCATGACTCATGGCTATTGGCGTCGTGCCAATATGAGCCTGGTGGATCCCCCCAGTGGCGTACGCAGAAAATTTTCATGGGGGGTTTCATTCAGTGGCATACGTATGGTGTCATTTGTATTGGGTGTACGTTGTTTGTGACGTCATAATATGACGTCATATTCATGTTTTCCAAACCAACGTTTTGGCGAAGTTTGCGCTGATCAGCCATAGCAGACAAAATCAAGGCAATTGTTTAGGATAAAGTGAACTACCGCGGAACACAATCTTAACATGCGTCGTGGGCGAAAGGTCTGTAAAAAGTGGTGAGATGGTTTCTGGATGCAGATGATAATCCAGATTCCCACCAAAACCTAGTTATTACTTTTTGGCCCATTTACAATGTTCCTTGAAATTTGCATCCAAGTTCATTCCGTGGTATTCGCATTAAGTCGACAAATTAACAAGCAAAAAGTATGCGAAAACAATTAACCCCTTTGCGCAGGTAATAAAGTTTTTGTAAAATTTCAAGCTCAAGGGGGAGTTTTAACCCCACCCCCTTGCGTGCGCCCTTGGATCGCCCAACTTCAAAATAACAGATTTTTTCACAAGTAAAAAATATTTGTGAGGTTGTTTTCTTTGTTTTTTTGCTTTTTGTTTAGAGCTTCAACAAAATGCGAATTGCAAGCTACAGTACTTCCCCAGGAAGTGTTACTGTTTCAACTTCACACAGCATTTAACGACCAACACGTGCGAATAATTAGGTGATGTGCTGCAACATGAAACTAACGACTCGTAGAGCTTTTCCCAGAACTTAAAATCTGCAAATGAGCTTGCTGCGCATTTTTCCGCAAGATTGTGGAATGAAAGCAAAGTCAGACTTAAAACGTTAGCAGTCATGCAGCTGTGGCTGGATGACTAATGAGGAATGCTGTAGGTATTACGCAAGTGCGGATTGGAATCTCGCGGTGATCGATTTCCTTCCTGTGTGAGAAACACTGATTAATGAGAAAGGAAACGCATTCCAATAGCTCATGAGGAGTTCTATTGGAACGTATTCCACTGTTTGTACTGCACGTTTGACTTCAGTCAAAGCATTGTTGGACGCCCTTATCAAAGAAGCTGTAATGGTTTATTTGCCAAAGAGAAAGTTCAGATGATGGTGGTATTGGTTTTGCATCAGAGACAGAGTAATTCGCTTTGTTGGGCTAAATGTTTTCGAGTTTGTTGTTACTTTTTGCTGGATGCTTTGCAGTTAAGTGGCGTCCTTCCTGTTCATGACAAGCAAGGAATGTGATTAACCTTTTTGAACTCAAGGTCTTGAGGTTAAGGATTGCTTTTTTTAACAATGGAAGAAATAATACTGAAGTGTTGCACAGTAGAGTCGTGCGCGTGTTAATCTTTTGTCCGCTCCCGTCCCGCAAAGTTTAAACCCGCCCCGCTCAAGAAGGAGTTTGAGAAAGCTTGCCCACTCCCGCCCTGCACCCGCACACGCCCCGCAGACCATCCCAACTCGTGCCCGCCCTGCATCCCACTTTTTCTGTCTCAAAACGGAAGCACCTGTCCGGAAAATACTAAAAACTCATAACTAGGGCAAGTCTTTTTTTCAATAAAATCTTGACATATGCATTCATTTCTAGCAAAAGTTGCAGTAAAAAGTTGCATTAATGCAAATGCATTTTAAAGAACAGTGATTTGATCAAGCGATTTGTTTACATATAATGCTAAATAGTTTCAAATATTATCTGGGGTGAAATGGCGATCTTTTGCCAACAGTTTGCGTATCATGCTAAAACTTCGCTTCGCACTGCATGAAGTTGCTTGAAATTTAACGATTTGGCATACAGTTCTGGACTGATGTTTGGCCGGGTCATTTCTACAATTGCTTTTAGGTCACTATTCAGTTCGAATCGGTTATCAAAGAGAACAGAACACACTTTTACTTTTTGTGAAATACTTGACAAAAGTTTCAGTAAGAAGTCGCATGTAAAAAATAATTGCAATATAAAATTCCTGGAACCAGCTTAAAACATCGTACTGAGTATCTCAGAAGCTGTAAAAATAAGTTGCAAAAACTTGCCCAACACTCATAATGCCTGAAGACAAGTTTAACAAGCAGCAAAATCAAAGCTGCTCATCCTTTTCTTTGGCAACCAAAACTTGCCAGTGAAATTCGATTTTCCACAAATCTGATTTTCCGCAGTCAACAGATTTGAAGTGATAAAAAACACGTTTCAGTCCAGTTGTGACTAGCTGTGCGTTAAGCGCTTTCTTATCCATGTAGAAGGGCTGCTAGACTGAACTATTCCTCAAAGTGCGACGGTAGCATTGGAAAATGGTCACTTGCCCACTACAAGGCAAGAGTCTGAGCTAATGTTTCGCAACAACACATCATGATCTAATAATTGCTGCAGGCCTACTGTCCTAAGTGCAATGCTAGCAAACAACTTTAGTACATCCACGTGTTTTGCAATTTTTGAGCTGATTAAGTTATGTGCTTTGCCTCATCATTCAATTACCCGCACAAAGAATTTTTCAACCCGCGCCCGCCCCGCACCCGGACGCACAGCAATGCGGGTACCCGCAACCCGTGCGGGTTAACCCGCCACGCGCAGGACTCTATTGCACAGTGAACAGAACGCTCAGTGGAGTCCAAATAAATGTAATTTCCATACTATGTTTCTGTACTTCGTGTCAACGTGAAAGCATAAAATCTCCGTCAGTTTTTTTAGCAAAATACTTGAGCGGCACAAATTGGGCGTGACACAAACCATCGAAACGAGAGAGTTAGTTGTCAGTTTGTTTTCGCATATCACTGCACAGCCTACCATGGTCAACTGGACGTAAAAGCACCAGTTTATTTTCCATTAACAATGCCCATCGATTAACATTTTCACATCTAGGTGTAGACACAGTTATAAATACATGGTTTTGTTGACGCTTTCAACGTCTTTTTCCAAGTTGATCCTCTTTACGAAAATATTTTTTGAGTTAAAATAACTGGTAATTGCCGGCGTTTTTTTATTATTACTGACAAGATATCCACTTCACACTGCCGTTTTATTGGCTGCATGCGGCAATGGCTGGGGTATTTTTGATTCCTTGATGTCAGCGACTCGCACAGGCCCTGCTTATTTCCGAGCGCCGAACAAGGAAACGTGATGAGGCCTTTGTTTACCATCTTGCAACGCTGTGCTTTGTGCGAAAACAACAGCCGTGGTTGGGATGATGGGTGCAGATCCCACCACGCGCCACATCCTTGCGCACCGGAAACAAACATCCATGTTGTGCACCGCATCTTTTCTCACGATAGTCCTTTGCTGGCGAAAGCATGATTTGTTTGAGCAATGCATTCACCATGTGGGACAATCAAGCTTTGAGTGAGCGAGTGAGAAGAATTTTGCAGGTAGTCAGACGCAAAAAGAAAATTCGCAGAAATCCGCACAGCATACAGTCTAGATCAGTGATGCACAAACCTTTTTCAGTGAGGGCCAAATTTGTTCATGTGAAGGTACCTGGGGCCAGAATTTCTTTCCGACATTTTTCAAGGTTAGCATAGTCCGGGCATTTCGCTTAGGGCCGCATGCGACCCGCTGAACATTTTTGCGCCCCTCGTATACACATTGCACACTTTTAAAACCTTTTTGTGCTGATCGAGTTTCAGTGACTTATGACAAGGCGTAAAATGAAACACAACGGTTTCCCACCCCTGGTCTAGTCTAGGCCAGGGGTTCCCAACCTGGTGTACATGTACCCCCAGGGGTCAATTTGCCTATCCGAAGGGATACATTTAAGGTTATCAATAGACGAGCAAAATATATTTGCATATGATTTATCTCCAAATATTTACGCATATATTAATGAATATTCTTTTCAAAAATCATTGTATGGTTATTGTTAAATATATCAATGAATAATCATGATAAAATGTATTGTCATAGGATGTCTTAGAGGTACATGTACATCTGTCAAAATGCTGAAGAGGTACATACTTATCTGTTGAAATGCTGAAGAGGTACATGCTCATCTGTCAGAATGCTGAAGGGGTACATGGTAAGAGAAAGGTTGGGAACCCCTGGTCTAGGCCAATCGCATGGACTAATCTAAATTAAAGAATACCGGTGATTGGTGACTGGAATTTCCGAGCTGTGGACGACTTTACCACACTGAAGCTTTCTTTCGCTGACCTGAAAGAAGTAGAATTAGCGATACTGAAATGAAAGTATCGTTTTTGTGAGAGTGGCAGTGACACACGAAGTTTCTGACAGTCACACCTTATGCTGCAGAAAAAGTGTTTTAAGAACGATTTTTCAGTGAAGATTATTTCGTCGACGACGACAATTATGTGTCAGTCAATCGGGCAATACAAGATTTGTAAGCATTTTCCAAAAGAGGAAATGGTACGTTTGGAGATTAGCAAAATGTACATACTCATTAATTTTTTTCGGTGATGTTTTTGTGTATTGCGATATTTTGACTAGTGGCTAAACTTGAATACAATAAATTGCGATGATTCTAGGTAGCTTTGATTGCATAACAACACTGCATTTTTGCCAGTACTCATCCGGGTAATTCCAAACCGGCAGCATTCGGCTTTCTTCGGCTTGTTGGGCATATTTTGAAGCTATCTGGCATACTTTGATGAGCGATTTGGTATTTATGGTCCGTCTGGACCTGGTAATTCAGTCGAACGTGGATACACCAAACTTTGATGCGCGCCACTAGCCAATCGTAGAAGCATGAGATCATACAAAGAAATTCCGTAAAACTGATCGATTGCAAGTCCTGCGCTCAATAACCTCAACCATGCGACTGAAACTGAATTGCTATTCATTACTTTGAAAAACGTAGTCAGATGAGATTTGAATTCAGCTTGTGATTCGTTGGCCGAAACAAGGTGAATCAATACCCAATCAAGGTGTGGCAATGAAGACGAACGTACCGATGTTGGTGTTTTTCATTCTTCAGTGCCCCACTACCTTGCCAGTCAGTGTGTAGAACAGTGCTGGTGAATTCAGACGTTTCTTAGGCTGCGTTATTCAGTAAGAAACCTCGGTTGCAACCGATCCATGCGCAATCAGAAATGTTATTAGTTTCTGAAGGTTGGTGTCTCTTTTGTTAGTGTGCATATCTTTTCGTCAACGAGTCAAGTGATTAACGCTTATGTGTGTTATTAAGAGTCAGTGGAAAAGTTTCGCGTTTGATTTTTAATAGAAGTTTTTCTGTTTGTTTAAGGTCACGTGTTTCTTCGGTAAATAAACGCTATCCGTAGTGGCAGCACGGCAGACGTTGAGTTTACTACACGCACTATTGTAGTAAGATAAGAATCCAGTTGAATTAAAAAAAAATTGCAGCCTTCATGTAATTTACGCACTTTTGAAAACACAGTGATAGCACTTTTGAAAACAGTGATAAACAAGTATGAAATGGTTGTGTAACTTATGTTTTTGACCTCATATTAACGCATATACTTATTTTCGTTTATTTACTGAAACTACCAATCGTTTTGTACAAATGCCTGAACATGACACGTCTGCTGCCGTACTCTTCTACATGTCAACGATGCCACGAAAGATATCTTAGAACTAAAAAGATGTCTAAATTAGTCAGTGGTGGTTGGTTTATTATTCCAAGTTCGTAATTTCCGCGCCAGTTTTGCTTATCTATTTAAGGAACGATAGTACTCGTGAGTGAGGCGTGGTGCTCTGTTTCAAAAGTCTGACTAGGACCACCAGCGGCACAACACATAGTAATGATTTCTGTTTCAAATATCATTCAATGGTCCCGGTGGTATCGATAAAAGAAACGCATTCGCTCATTTCATTACGTGATACTTTGGCATTGTTGCAGGTAGTGCTGAGAAACGAGTTTTGACGGCTTAACCGCAAACCTCCGAAATCAAGACGCGAATAAGTTCATCAGGTTCATGAAGTGCAATCGCTGAAAGCGATGGTTTTGGTGACTCGTAGTATTTGCTTTGTAACTCATATGGGGCAAGATGGACGCTGAAGGCAAGTTAGTCGGATTCGAATTCCAGCGTACTTCGGGTTTCCTGGACCAGTATCATGAACCGACAATCTTGGAAAGAGTTGCTGTTATGAAGTTGCACTGACTGAGAAAGACTTTTCACTCACTGAACTTCAGCTGTTCATTTTGTTCTTCCGCTGGAATTGTTTGCCACAGGGCTTACCTACAATTCGTTTCAAACTTGCACCAGTGTACGTGAAAAAAACCACGTAAGTCAGTCCGTCGCCTGAAGTTCAGTTGGCAAACCGCGTGTTAAAATTCCACTTGAAACCAGTGTTTTGCAACTCCTCGACGTGTGATAACCTGAAATGCAAGTTTCCTGCGACAGGCCCTAAAAGAAAAGCACACGCGAAAAGTTCTTCCAAATTAGTGAGTGTATTAGCAATAATTGGTATGTATTTTGTGCATTGTGTGAAATAAGCTCAAGTCGTGATTGCGCTGTTTGCAACGAAAACCCAAGCGTTATCATGTGTTTCCTACCGTTTAAGATATTTTTGGAGACGTTGTCACATACCTTCGAGTACTCGTGATCGCCAGTCCTAAGAGTTTGTCCGCTCCAGTCAAATTGCTAAAATGCTGGACCAGGTTATTCGTACAATCCAGTGTGGCTACGACAGCAGATTGACAAAAGCGTTCTTTTAGTCACTGCGTCCTCTTGGGGCTTCAGTTATAAAAGGATTTTCCTGTTATGAGCACTCCTGCTTTCTGCACCACTACGCTGCTGCGCAGTGTAAAAGAAACAGTGTTGCCGTTGGAAATGCAGAATGAGAAAGAGCTTTTTGAATAATAGTTGTGTTTGGAAACAACCGCTTTTACACTTTTCTCATGTTTTGCGTAAGGGCGTCCCCAGCTTTATTTTACGAGAAAGGCTTGCTTGAGCTTGAGATTCGTGTGATAAATCCATACCACTTTCAAAAGCTACTCATCGTGCAGGCTTCCGCTTCTCATTGTTGAACGTCATTGCATCTCCGTTCGCCTGGCGTTGCAAAGATGAAATCGATCGCCCGGCAAAACGCTGCCGTTGACGTTTTCCCTGTTGGTTCCAGTGTATTCATCAGTTTATTTTTAGCTAGGTGGACTGCTGTTTCAATTCGCGCTGATTATATTGGGTTGCAAAAGTTCAGGTGCCCGCAAAAAAACCCGCAAAATGGGATAAAAACCGTAAGAAAGGAATGCTTTGGTTTGAAATTTGTGGCATTTGCGAAAAAGGTGGCTTCCGCAGTAACGCAGAAGCGATTTTTCAGGACCTGGAGGGTGCAACCAAGGCAACCTGTCTCTTAGGTGGCCTTAGTACAGTGCCTTCCATAGCAATTAAGTAAGCTACATGAGATAGCTTTCTGTGCTAGCGCGCTCGTGCACGTGCTTCTAAGAGAAGCATGGTAAGTGGCACTTTTGATTCTTGCACGATTTTGAAGCGGCTGTGATCAGCAACAGAGGTGGAAATGCCTTCAAGCACAGTATATGGAACATGAACGAACAGATTTTTCTGTAAAGTTGACGACAACAATTCGCTAATGTATTGGCACCAGTGTGACCGGACAAGCATCATCACCAATTACCCCATCACCAGAAAGCGCATACAATTTTATAAAATCGGTTTTTGGTGCCTTCTGAGCATCGATGCTTAATTTTTCTTTATATAGAAAGTGATGTGGAATCAGAAACCACCACTGCATATGTAGCACTGCATGCGCATCCCTGTGTAAAAAAGCGACATAAAATGTTCCAGATGTTTTTAAATAAACGACTGCAATAAAGTATGGAAGGATTTCATACGTTACAGACACAGATGGGACACTACTCTTTTCGTCCGGTGAAAATAAAAAGGAAACAGTCACTTGAAAAACATTTCAAAGCGTTATTCAGAAAGTGTGTTTGCTCTCACCGATGTTGTTTGTTTTGCTACAATAACTTATTGCCCGTAATTCTCAAGGTATTGCTTTGCGTACACCAGCACCACAAGAACTGAACAGTTGGTGCAACTTCAAGGATGTGGAAAGTAGTGTTTGTGGCATACTTACTGTGCGTGCAATAACCCTATGCTTCACAGTTCACACCGGTCGCAACTTGATACCAGCGTTAGGCTACGAAATTCTGCCAACAACCATGCCTACGCCCAGGGGTCGCAAGAGTTCGCATCGTAGTAATGTTGCATTTGCCTTGTTTACTGCGCAGTTTCCATAGCAATCTGGTGAAAAAATAAGCTAGTCGAGTTTTCTTTCTTGCTAAGTTCCGTTCAGAAGCAAGGACTCCTGAACAGTATTCCGTCTAAGTTGCGCAATTGCCCAGTACCACCAAACAATTTGCGCAGCGCTATCTCATTCTCGCGGACTTCCAACATTCTAAATTTTAATGCGGCATGTATATATCGCATTACCCCTTTCAAGCCTAGGAACGCTTCACTGTTTGTGTGTGCATGTGCTTAGTGCGCAACAAAACAAAAATTTGCTCAGTGTAGAATTTTCTTAGAGGGAACACTGCTCCTGAACAAACCCTTCAGGAGGCGTTGTCAGAACACGATCGGCTATCGTCCGCGTGCGTTTAGCCAAGCCGTCTATCTAGGTGGGCTTGGTTTAGCAACCGTGCACGTTTTTTCTGCTATGCGTGAACCCGCTGAACCGTGCGTCAAAATGTGTAGTCAACCTTTGCTGGCGTCAAAGAGCGCGCTGCGTCCTCGCGCTGCAAACAGGCTGCGTCGGCGCAGGCACTGGTACGTATTTCTGCAGAATGAAGCAATCATGCTGAAATAAGTATCTGTCACATTGAAAACTGAACTATCTAAGTCGGGATTGTTAAAGTGCGGCCCGCAGCTTTGGTTTCAGATTGTGTTGTATACCGCCTGTCAAAGCTTCGATTGCGTATATACATAAGCGCCTACGAAGGAAGTTTTCAGATTTAATGAGTGGGACATGAACGAACTCTTCCGATCTCTTTCCTCAAGCTGGTTACGGCGCAAGGCGCACTTTGCAGGAAACTGCTGTGTCGTAGACGGTGTTTTTAAAGTCTGTGGCTTATGGTTAACAACAAAGTTTGTTACCTGCTTTTATGGGAAGGAATGAGACGCACTGTTCAAATTTTCCAGATGAGATATCCTTTGAACCTTGTTCAAAGTTCGATATTTTATCTTCTCAGGTGTCCGTGTGTAGGTTTGCAAAAAGTTGTCCCCCATTTGCAGAAAAACATACTGCGTAGTGTTGTGCATGTCTTTTGATGTACATCTTTCGTTTGTATAATGTTGCAACCTCTCCGGTGGCGTTGCGTTGATTGTGTGATTCACCACGAAGGGGATGTGCGTGAAGAATAACACCATTATATACGTAGCGCGAGCAAGCAATAGTAAGAGAGATTGCGAGCATGATCTCTATTGTTGCTTGCTGCCACGGTG
>JGI24159J19872_10000789_pt1 | contig 31395 bp, 8 predicted proteins | sample Ectturendosymbi4_FD_19872 | JGI IMG/M metagenome (IMG submission 19872)
CAGCTTAGCTGCCATTGTGCATTTCAGATACTTTCGCCACCATGCACGTTTCCAGGCATTCAAATCATACGACACTCTGCATGTCGTTTTTTTTGCACTTTCTTCGACTGCCGGCTGCCTTCTCTCTTGGTTACGTCAGCCGTCACATCCAGTCCGCATTTTTAGCGGTATTTTGCCGGATCCGTTTTATTAACTGCCGGCTAGACGACTGCCGGCTCACGTAACTTTGGTGTTGTGTATTTGGCTTTTTCAGTGCTATTTGGCTTTTTTAAGGGTTGATCTGGCCTTTTTGCTTATGTCCACCTGGCAACCCTTCCCGGCCCTCCGTTCAGTTTTAGTGTTATCCTGCTAAGTGCTGGAACGTATCATTTTTTGTAAGGTATTCTCTCAAAATGTGCTCCAGGGTAATTTTTATGTAAGCCCTGTATATTCCCACCTATTTTCTTACATGTTCATATGTTAGGTTACTATTTTTAAGCTTGTTGATGGTTTGAAAATTCGTGACACCAAATCAAGGTGTGATAGTTTTGAAAGTAGAGGCATGGGTTCATGGTTTTTGAAAATTCTTATAAAATATGTTTGCAAAATGTTAAAACTGATTATTTAAGAAATATTTGCAAAATGTTGAAAACCTGCATGCTTTCAGTTTCTGGTAAAATACAAGTGAAGGTGAAAGAGAAAAGAACTGTAAACGGTTGATTTCCAATGAAAAAATTATTGATTTGGTTTTAAGATGCAACCATTTCCAGAAGCCAGGGCAGTGTCTATTTTGCCGCCAGGATGGCAGCAGCAAAAGGCTTGGTAGAAAGGAAGTAAAAAAATAGGCCTATAACTAAAAGATAAACCTACAACCTAACCCTAACTGTAACCCTAAGCTAACCCCAATCTTAACCTCAACCTTCCCTAACCTCAGCAAACCTGACGCATGCTAAGCTAACCTAACCTATCTCTTATATAACGCTGAGCTAACCTAACCCTGATCTAACCCTAATTCTAACTTAATCCTAACCTAACAACACTAACCCCTAAAGGTAACACCTAAGCGGAGCTTGGAAAAACGCAAAGAAAAAAAAAAACGAAAGTCTGCAAGGCGACAGTCGAACCGCAAACCATTGGCATAGCAGCCATAACACCTAACCATTACACCACAAGCGGCACAGCGTTTTCCTGACAAAGTGACCTTTTTATTCGAATTGCCTCATGCCATGAGACAGAGTGTTCGACTGGCGGCACAATAGCTTCAACCGATGTGTTGCCGCCAGAATCTTGGCAGTAAAATAGACACTACCTTTCCAGAAGTGATTATTAGATTAAACATTTCCAGAAGTTTGGCTATTACTTTGCTGAGTTTGGCTATTTTTTTAGGTGAGTTTGGCTACAGTTTTTTTTAATCTGGCAGCCCTGTTTTCAGTTCCTGAAAAATAATAATATTTTATTGCGGACTCGTGGTCCATATTGCAGCTGCAATCACAGACACAAGAGCACAAAAAGTGGTTAGCTATACATCAGCGCACATTACAGAAACGGTCTTTGCACATGACCAACATTGAGAGGAGCAAAGCACTTTATCACCACCACAGCTGTATCGTCATGCACAACAATAGAAAAAATGGATATCCATACAGTAGCCGTAGCACGTGACATAATCAGTGTTAGCACGTGTCCAACCTTGACAGGAGCAAAACACTTTCCCAGCACTTCTTACTTGTTGTGCTTGGTGTGTACACATTGTCCTCATTAAAAAAAAAATTCGCTCCACAGGCTGCATGGGGCCTGTGGGCCTGTGGTTGGACCATACTGGTATGGCCTATTTTTTATTCCTACACAAGACCCCAAGTTTTGAGTTATAGGCCAATATATAGCTAAGTCAATACTTCTCTAATGTTTTGATTTAAATCCTGTTTGCTAATGGTTGAAGACAGTCTTTTGCAAAACTGCCAATCCTAAACTAAAACTATGTTTCCACAGTAGTTCTGCTTTTTGTTTTCAGCAAAATACTTCGTAGAGATTTGCCTGCAAATGCAACTTTTTAACATTATAAATTTGCATCTTTAAATTTATGTGACAACCAACGTTACAGCAAAGCCAGTTACATTTCTGCACGAAACAAATCATGGCTGTTCTGTGGTCTCTCACACGAGCAGCTGTTAAACTCTTATTGTTTCAAGACAGTGACCTTTTTCTTACAGTATACAATCAGTGATTACTATAAAAAGCACTGATACCACACAGAGCGAAATGTTGGACAGAAGGAGACAACCTTTCATGGCCTCTAGAAACCTGTAAAATGCTAAAAATCATTTTGTAGAAGCAAAAACTTATAAAAATATTAGAATCAGTGATACCACATGAAACTCTGTTTCAACGTCAGCTTGGCTTCGCTGTGCATCTGACATGATACGTGACAAATGTCATTTTTGTTTTTGCAGTCTCTCCAAATACAAAACCTAAAGAGAAAAACATGGGCGGGACATAGCATGTTATGTTCCCCCGTCTGAAAAAGTGAGGGGGACATGTCCCCCACATAATTGAGCCCATGCTTATAATTAGCAATGCTGCAAGCTAAGAAGACACCCCCATTTTCCACTGCTCCGTTTATATGTTGTTGTGACTCAGGAGTCAATCCCTCAAGTAGTTTGTCACAGCAATTGCATGTCTTTCTCTTGTCGTATTTTGCTTTTCCTGGTTCTGGTATATTGCTGCTCTGAAGTGTTGTATGCAAGGTCTAGTTTTTGGTTGTAGATAAAATTTGATCTGTTAATTTTCCAGTGATTAGAATGGAATATCAGAATGGCTCTTTATGAATTGTAAGTGATGCCCATACTGTAGATCATGCAGTTGGTTAGATCATTGCGTATCTTCCACATGATTGCATTCAGAATATTGAAGTACTATATCAATTCGGTGTCATCACAGGCCATTAGCTACCACCATCAAAACTACAATGCTGGCTGAAATCTTGACATGCAATGGCTAGCTAATTCCATCCCTGGGTAGAATGTGTCAGAAAGAAAAACATTTGTCTTGCCATTGATTCTTACTTTTGCTGAAAGACAATAAGCCCTAAAGTGAACCTTTGCTTGACAACATCAAACATTTGAAGTGTTCTTGAAAGTCATCACAAGGTTATGATCTGTGGCTACAATTTGTAAAATTTGGGAATGCCATTGTCTTTTGCTTGTATTTTTTTGATGGTGTGTGTAGTTGTCTTCAATTTGAAACAAAACTGTCATGAGGAAGTTGTGAATAAGGGGGCTTTACATTTGTGCAAAGGGGTTTTACATTTGTACAGGGGGGTTTAACATTCAAATTAGACAAAAATTCCAATGATTTATAGTATTTCATATTTCAATTTAGGGGGATAAGCCCACCAAAGCTCAACCGTGGTGACGGGACTGATTTGAAAGTGTGTAATGGAAGTAAGTTCTTGATGGTTGAATTAATCATTTCCTTTTTTTTGGTCCCTCGTAAGTAGGGATGGGCATTTGGGAATATTACCGAATCCAGAAGGATTTGGATCCTAAACTGTCTGAATCCAAAATGCTAATTTAAACCGGGCAATTGGATTCGGTTTGGATGCTCCACAACATTAACAGTGTGCTTGATTCCACCATATGAAAGTTAGTGCACACAAATAGACATTTTTTCAGTCCATTCACATGCTTTTTCCTCTTGCACTGCGTGAAAACAAGAGCACTACTGCACATGCACACACGTTTGTTCAGTCCATTCACATGTGTTTTTCTCTTGCACCACATGGATACAGCACTAAATATGCACACACAGACATTTTTTCAGTCCACTCCTTCCATTTTTCACCATGTGGGCAAGTGGAAACATACAACTATTGTGCATACACTGACATTTTGCAGTTCACCACATACGCTTTTTTGAGACAACAACATGCGCTGTGATTTCTGCAGTTACTTAACCGACTACATGCATTTGTAAGTCATTGATGGCATTGTTTCCTGCATGTTTCAAAATCAGTTGTAGTCGTTTTGTTAACGTGTCAGCTAGAAAAGTGCTTGGAAAAGGAAAACTGTGAATGAGCAGTTGCTTTTGCTTGCACAAATGGTTTGAAAAAATGTTTGTATAACTTGCCACGTCAACTTCTAAAAGATATTTTTCCAGTGCATTAGTAACTACCACCAAGCTGCGATCATGGTTAACATGCAGACATTTGGAAAACCTCAATGTATTGCACTACATCAGTGGCGCATCGCTTCACTGACATTACAGGTCCCCTTGTGCTGTAGGTACTCAGCAGTAACGCTGATCAAACATTAGACACTGCCACTGCAGGTTTCTAATGCAATGCGAGTGTTTTGGGACAGGCAACAGCATTTCTCTTCTAACGTTGTATATGATTATTACGAAACAATCACATCGCTCCACATGCGTGCTACCTGACACCGTTGGTATCCGTAGCTTGACAACAAACCGAACACGGAGATTTAATGAACTTTGGCATATAAAAGTGCTTCTAGATGTTCCAAAAATCCTTTGTTTCTGATACAGTATTTTAAATTCTAAAATCCTTTAGTGTTTAGCAAAGCAACGGTCATCAGTTGAAACGTAAATTCGAAGGTGTTGCGGGCCTGTGCATTGCACGTTATCGTACGTGCGCACTGTGTGTGTGACTTAATAACTGCCTGTATCAGTTGGGGAACATTTCCTGCAGATGCGGACATTATTTTTCTGCTGCTTTGGACTATGCATTGTAGTTGGGAACATGTTTATATCTCATAGCTGTCGTGTGTGAAGATTTATAGAACTGCGGAATATTCAAATGCCTTGTGAAGTTCTAAAAATATCTTGGTCCCGATACAGCTGGGTGCTGTATGTAAAGATTTAACTGATTTGTTATCCTGTGGCGTCATGAAGCTTTTGTAATCCCAATGGCGTTTGTTATGTATCATTCGGTTGAAGCATTCACAAAATGAATCTTATTGATGTGAAAAAACAAAGTGTGAAGTCAAGCGAGTAACGAAGCTGAAACAGTGCATTGTCCGCAATGGAACGTATGCCATATAGCTGCATTTTAAACTGAAGTGTACTGTGCTCAGTGCTTCGGAATATAAACTAAAATTCGAAGTTGGTGTACAGTACAGGTGCACATTTTTTTGTTTCTGTTGACACATTTGGTGCAAAGGTGTTAAACATAGTTGCATGCGTCCGGTAGTTACCCAATGCCATAAAATTAAATTTAAAAGTGCTTCTTTTGCAAGAAAGCTCTGCACCCATAGGGACGAGACACGGCTAAACCACGCCGAACACAGTGCACTGAAGCTTAAAAGTTGAATGCACAGTGTTGATTTTGGCATGTCGGCAAAGGGAGTCATTTCGGCAACAGTTGCTTGATCAGATTAATGGCACCACAGGTTTTCGCACCATCTGAGCAGTGCGCTTTACACTCCTTTAAAGTTAACTATGCGATCGAGCGATTTAATTTAAGTTTACAAATGAAAGGAATATTTCGATTCGAATATCCGGTTTATGCAAATAACCTTTATGCAATTAACTGTACTATTTTCTTACATTTATAGTTTCGTTTTGGGATTGTGGAATCCTATGTGATGAAGTAGTTCATGTGTTTAATTGGTATGAAATTAGCCGAAGTCGTTTGTAGTTGTCTTAGGCCATTAGCCAAGTTTGATTGGGTCTAAGGACATCTATAGCCAAGAAAAATGAGTTTTATTCTTGAAGGTATCTGGCCTTTCCTGGCACAACCACTTTCGCCTTGCAAAAATGCACCGCTGCATGAGAATTAGGAAATTTGTTGTTCAATGTTGCAAAAATGGATAGTTTGTGTGATAAAATGATAAATTGTTGATTTCCACTGCCGGATTAAGGAAAGTGCGCTGTGTGGGCCTCCTCGTTTTTTTAGTGAATGACATTTTCTAGCAATTCTCAGGTGCAATGCATTGTAGGGAAAAACCAGAATAGGAGAATAAGATTCGGTATTCTGGATTCGGTTTAGCTGTTCCAGAAGAATTCTGGAATAGTAAACTATTCTGAAATGCTCGTCCCTACACATAAGCAATTGATCTTTGTCCAATGCATAGTCTGTCTGTCTGGGAACACTATTAATTGCTTAGTGTTTTGAGTATAAATACTTTCTAATTTAACAAAAACATCAAAATTGTTTTTTGCCTCTGTCATGCACGTCCTGTGTAATGTCATAATTGCTACATGGCTTTCTGCTTCACAGCCTCCACTGTCATTCACTTTTCTCACCTATGTGCATGACTCACTTCATCCTCTGTAAATTTCTCAATTCTTCATACATTAGTTGCCCTGCATCATCCTTTCTATGCAAATTACTGTTCCTTTATTATCTGATTTTTATGGGCTTGTTTTGCTCTGCACATCTATTTTGTGTGTGTGTTTGTTGCTATGTGTTGTCATGCCTCATGTTTGTTGTCTGTACCCGCTAAACCTCAATTTATATATTGCTGTTTTATGTTATAGTTATGAACTTGTGCATTATTGCCGCTTAATGAGGGTGACTTTTTGCATCATAAAACATAACCAAATAATGCTGGTAGGTTGTAGGATTTAGATTTGTGCATAAATTTTTCTACCACTTGTTTGTATTAATTATTTGAGCAAATAAATGATAATTTTAGCAAATGTGGATCTGTGTATGACGAAGTGTTGGTATTGAAATTATTGATATGATTAATCTGAAAACTTTTGCTGTGAATAATTATTATATAATTGATTAAAGTATGACTGACAAGCAATCCTTTAGAATTGACTGCATAATGAAGATTAAAAAAATTAAAACAAACAGTTTAAATTAGGCAGATAGTAAAAAAATTAAATATAGGCAGATAGTGTTCTTGCTGCTATGGCACAGGTAGTCAGAGAGCACTAAGGCCAACACATTCTAGAACAGGGGTTGGCAACCTTTCCCTAGTTGTAGGCCAAAACAAACTCTGCAAGATATGGTGGGCCGTACTAATTTTCCACCAACAATTCCATTCATTTTGCTGTAAATGATGTGGATTACTTGGGAATTTATGGAGTTTTCATCAGATAAACTCCAGATTTTCACAGTTCATAACGAAAGCCCAAAATATGACATTTAGTGCATTTATAGCACAGTGTGGTTTCTCATGAGTATTTCGTAATAAGTATGCAATACAAGAAGTTGAAAGGAGGGCAAATTCATAAAATAAAATACCACTAAGGGGAATATACAGTTACTACAATTCGTAAAGGGGATGCGGGCTGGACGATCTTGCTTGGCAGGCCAGATCTGGCCCGCAGGCCGTAGGTTGCCAATCCCTGTTCTAGAACTATGTGCGTCTGTCTGAGCTTAGCAAGATAAGCAAGCATATTTTTGCTGTATTAATGGTGAATATGCCAGGATCTTTTTTCTGTATTATTATTAGTGCACAAAGTATGACATAACAACCTATGATTTATTCCAAAACCTGATATCTTTCAGTGGAAAAGTTTTTTTTTTCAAAGAAAAAGTTAGAATTTGTTAAAGCTGCAGTTTTTGATTCTTGGAACTAGGTTTGTCAAAACTTTTAAGCTGAATCCATTGAGTTTGTAAATGCATTTAAATTTCAGTTTGTTATAACAACAGAGAAGTAGTTAAGTCATAAGTAAAAATGTTAACAGGTGCATCTAATGTTACATTTTTATCCATTAGCTTTCTGTACCTTATTTTTATAAATGATTAGTATTGGGGTGTGTAGTTATTTAAAAGGTTAGAAATGGCTGGAAACTTTTGGCAAAGTTCTCATTGCAAGCAATGGTTGCTTACACAGGAATTTCTAGTGAGAGAAAGGAGTGAAGATCTGCAGATACTGGGTGAAGTTGAATATCAGAAAATCATGATGTTTTATGCCAATGTTATACAAGCAATTGGTGAACATTTAAAACTCAGACAGCAGGTGATCGCCACTGCCACTGTGTATTTCAAAAGGTTCTATTCAAAGCATTCACTGAAAAGCTGTGATCCTTTGCTTTTAGCACCCACATGCATATTTTTAGCCACAAAGGTGGAGGAATTTGGTCCATTATCTAATTCACGTTTTGCTAGCTCAGTGAGCAATGCCATAAAAAACAAATTTTCTTATGCTTTTCCAAACGACTTTATTTATAACATCAAACATATATTGGAATGTGAGTTTTATCTTCTGGAATTAATGGACTGCTGCCTGGTGGTTTACCACCCGTATCGTCCTCTTGTACAATACTGCAATGACATGGGAATGAGTGACATGCTACTTCCAATAGCTTGGAAAATTGTTAACGACAGCTATCGTACTGATGCGATTCTTCTTTACCCACCATTTCAAATTGCTCTGGCATGTTTGCATATGGCTTGTGTTATTCAGAATCAAGAAGCAAGGACTAAGATATGGTTTGCTGAACTTAATGTTGACATGGACAAAGTAATAGAAATAACACATTTGATTTTAAAGCTTTATGATTTGTGGAAGACTTTCGATGAAAGAAATGAAATAAGTGGTTTGCTAAAAAAAATGCCAAGAGCTCAGTTAGTGGAAGTCAAAGAAGAAGCAACTCAACCTTCAAATGCAACTATTGGAGGAAAATAATATCATGTTTATATTGCAACCAGGCCAAGTGGTTGTCACTTTGATTGTTATGAGCAGTGTCAGAAATGCTGAAGTTGTTATTCAAATGAAAATCAAATTGATGTTGTGTTAGATGCACTTATTTGTGTTGATTGTGGTTTGTTTATTCATTTGGATCTGGATGCCAGAAGTTTCAAAAATGTTTTAAGGAGCTTGTGAAAATAGCTTGTTTTTTAGCACTGGTGGTCATTCCAGTAATACAGCGTGTTCACAGAAAGTCGACTTCATTACAATTTTTTAACTGAGCTGTCTGTGGTGGTCTGTGAACAAATGTTAAAAGGAAACTAGGCCAGAAACTGAATGCTTCACGTCTTGTTTTCTTTTATTAAAACATTTTATTGACATGTTGTTCTCCAGGGTTTGAAGTAACAATCCGTTTGCAAACTTGTTGATAGCAGCAACTGTTTGAGTCGCTCAAAAAACTCCAACATGTGTATGAACTTTTGTGATTGCAACCTCATAACAGTTACTGAAACAACTCAAATGTGATCAGGCAAACCAAAACTTAAGAAAAAAAACCCACAAGTCATGTGGCATTCATCTGAAAGAGATGTTTTTGTGGTGAGCTTGCATTTCACATAAATTTTTCACAATTCCTCACATGCTTTGTACAACTTATCCTTGGTAAACACAATGCTCTAAAAAAAATGAGCTTTCATCTACAACCATCATTCTTAACACCTTCGCTTCCTGTAGGCTAAGGCTAAAATCCAACAGTTTGCATGTGTTTTTGCACGGGAATATCTCTGCCGACGATTGCACTAGAGAGCTGTTCAAACCCTCAAAAGATTCTGCAAGTCTTCGCGTCTACAATGAAAAAAAATTTTGGATTTTTGTGAGTGACGTCATAAGTGGAGTTCTTTTAGGCCTTTTTGGCCCACTTCGTCTGACCCTAGGCCTAAACCGCTAGATGGTAGTATTTTGCACAAGTTTTTTATTAGAAACTAGGCTAAAATCTTGAGTCTTTTGATACTTTGGATGACTTGCTGAGATTTCGGGTTCAAAAGTTATGACGTAAAAACAGCAAAATTAGCAATTAATCCCATCATTAGATAATTAATAATAGTAGAACTTGTCTAATTCATCATCGCTTAATTCGTCATTTCGCTTAACACTTTTGAAGCCAGTCTAAACCAAGTGGTTCATGCTAAAACAACTGGATCGCAAGTGGCTTCGCCCCCGCGTAAAGTGGTAGAGAGCTGTTCAAAGGCTCAAAAAGACGGGGCAAGTCTTCTAGTCTGCACTTGAACAAAAATTTTTTGGTTGGGGAGTGCAGATTTTTTGTGAGTGACACCATAAGTGGAGTGCTTTCAGGCCATCTTGGCCCACTTTACCTGGCCCTGGGCTCAAACCATTAGACGGCAGTATTTCACTGAAGTATTTATTGGAAACTAGGGTACAATCCGAGTCTTGATACTTTGGATGACCTGCTGGGGTTTCTGGTTCAAAAGTTATGATCTAAAGTAATAAAAATATTTAACTAATTAGATAATTAATTTGTTTACTTTCCATTTATCTGAAAGCGACTTTTTTTTTGTTGTTAATAATCGTCAGCTGGCATTGCATTTCAGTAAGTTCTTGTCATTTGCGCAGTAAGTTTTGAGGCTTCAGCGTTTGCATGTAGTTGAGCAAGACGTTTTGGTTTTGTTTTATTTGTCACGGTTGGGTCTGCACGTTTTTTTTCATTGCAGTCTTGAGGTTGTTTACTTCCTCTGACATTGTGTTGGCCTTTCAACGTTTCACACCTGTTAGCATTGCTTGCAGATGATAGACTGACGATGCGTAGTGTTACGTGAAATCGATTTCCTATCAAAAATATGTGATTGATTCCTTGCTTCTTTCATTTGTGGAGTTAAGTTACTTGTTTATTTTAGATCATAACTTTTGAACCAGAAACACTAGAAAGTTGATCAAAGACTCGGACTCGAGCCTGGTTTTCAATAAAAACTTCAGCGAAATGCTTTGGCCTAGCAGTTGGGCCATAGGCCAGGCAACATGAGCCAAAATGGCCAAATAACTACTTCACTTGTGACGTCACTCATAAAAATTCGTAACCTGCAACCAAAAAATTTTTTTCGAGTGCAGACTAGAAGACTGGCCGATCCGTTTAAGCCCTTGAACAGCTCTTTAGCACAATCATGCGGAGGAGCTAGGGCGTTGGTAAGGCAACCAACAACTGCTGGCTTTAGGCCGATTTCAAAGTACGAATATATACCCTGGCTCTCAAAGTGTTAATTCGTCACTTTTTCGTCGGTCCTGGCAAAATTCTTATCTTTTATGTACATTCCTGTTCGTCCAATTCGTCACCTCTTTCTATCCCTTAAAAGCGTTTTGTTCGGCTAATACGCCATTTGCAGTTGCGCTTTTGATGTCTAAGCAGCTAGTACGTGTGGGAATTCAAACAAATTAAGATCTTTATCTGAGAATTGTTGCACCTCGCAATTTGTTTATAGAATTTATACATGAGGTGTGAGCACGACCCGACTCCCCATTGAGAGAACGCAGGAAGTCTTTGCATTTTGTTAAAATTTAAAAGGTGCTATTAGAGTAAATGAAGGAGTCCAGATAGAGTAGAGGAATTAATTGTTGTATTCAACCATGATGTCAACTTGTATTTTACTGCAAATAAGTGCACTATGTATGCGAGTCACTATGACAAAGTATACGAGCTTCTGTGATAGCGTTTTCACCTGTTTGCATAATTTGTCACTTCGCCTAAATCTTCACTTTTTTCTAATCCCCTTGAGGTGACGAATTAAGCAAATTCTACTGTATTTTGTTTGTTTTAGGGTCATAACTTTTGAACCAGAAGCACTAGAAAGTCGATCAAGATCTCAAAAGACTTGAATTCTAGTCTAGTTTCCATTGAAAACTTGAGCAAATACTTCCGTCTAGTGGTTGGGCCCATGTCAGGGACCAGCAGCCAAAAATTACCAAACACCTACCTTACTTACGATGTCACTCACAAAAAACCTGAAACCCAAAACGAAAATTTTTTTTTCATTGCCGACTCGAAGACTTGTTGAATCTTTTAGAGTTTGAACAGCTCTCTAATACAATCGGCTGAGGAGCTATGTGGTTGGAAAGTCAACCAAAATATCCCTGGATTTTCTTTGATTTCCAAGTACGATGTATTCGTAGACTGGCAGCAGGCGTGTTAAAAAGATGGATCAAGGGAAGTTTATTGATAAACTGCCGAAGTTTCATGACACAATCAAATAGGTTTGAAATTTGTTCAATCTGAGTTAACTATGCTTTAAACTGAAATAGTAATTTAATTACCAAGAAAACATGGTAACTGGTATAGCTGTCTGAGCATGTGCCACCAAACCTGGAAGGCTGGGTTCGATTCCCAGTCAGGTCACACCGAAAACTTGAAAAAGGTACTTGCCTATCCAGCCTCTTGCTCTGTGTTGTGTGAGTGCAAGGAAAGGGTTCACACATGTTGTTGGCATTGACTCACCACCAGTGCAGCATTCACTGTGAAAGTAGCCACGTGATCCACTGCGCAGAGTAAGCAGAGGTGGGTGCTTGAGTGTCATGTCACCACTCGTGACACTTCCAAAAGGAGTACAAAAATGAGTAAACTTCTCATTGGGCAAGAATTTTGCTTTCAACAATATGCAAGTTTCATGGATATAGTATTTTCACTAATGTTTGCTTTAAAACTTCATTAAAATACCTTTTGAGGTATCTAGTTGTTATCCGAAAAAAACAAAGCACTGTTTGCTATTTTTGTGGTTTTTATTGCAGTTACTGCCTTTGTGCTGGTGCTTCCACTTGTAATATAAAAGCACAGTTATTATGTGCATAGGGATGTACTGGAATCTGTTCTGGCCAGAATTCAGGAATAGTTTCTTGTCCCGGCTGGAAATGAATCATTTGCAGCAGACTCTATAAAATGTTTATTCCTGTCAGAGGTATTTCTTGACACCAGGTTACTTTGGTCTTTTCTTGATACCAGATCCCTCATAAGTTTGTAACAACATTGTTTACAAGATATTTCTTTGTAAGATAGCAAGTTTAATTCATACAAATTGATGAAAGCTTAAATAGAAAAGACTAGCACACAGAAATCAAAATGCCTTGAATCAAATGCCATTTCTGAATTATGCCTGACAGCCAAATAGGTTACAATATATTACTGCTTAAGCTTTGAATAGTACAGTGCATTTGGAAGAAAATCACAGCTATAAAACAATGCTACAGTTGTGATTTTTACTGCATTTTTTTCTTAGTTTCCAGTCGGTTTCTGTTCTGCTCTGAAATGAAAATCTTGATATTAGCTTATCCCTATCTCCATGTATTATCTGGAATTTAATGCAAAGTTTGCCTATTTTGTTTGTTGTTTGTACCATGTGTGGTGCATCTTTGTATGTACATGCCATGCTGCTAATTTGTAGCTGATTTTGTGTGCTATAAAGGTACCTAAGATTTAGTACTTGATTGATTTTCTTGAGTGATTCAGTTCATCTACAAAAGCTTCACTGATGCAGGTAAGCATAGCATCAGATGCAATGTGAATGGGCTAACTTTTAGCTCTTTTGCTTGATGTGTTGGTTCTGAGTAAGAGTGCATTCACAGACAAAGTACAAAGGATGACAATCTTGCTGGCCTAAATATGTTTTATTGCCAGAAGTAGTGTTTGTGGTGTCACTGGATCGATCTGCATCTCTGCAATGCAATGAAATTTATGTCACATTCTACTTGAAGAAATCATTTAACAAATTGTCTTATTAGTACTGTTCCAAGTTTAATCTTGTTAGCCCAGTCCAGAAGAAACACGAGATACAACTGGTTCCGAAGATGTGTTACATGTTATAACTGTATTGCTCACTTGGCAAAAAACATACGAACTGGCACCTACTTGAGCTTTTAGTAAAAACAGCAGCTGTTGAAATTGAAAAAAATGTTGATTGATTTGACTGCATCACCTTTACAGAGACTAATTGCTTGGTATGTGTAAGTCTGATTGTCGCAAAGTTATGAAATGTGGAGTCCAATTGGCTATTCCTCAAAAGTTTGCAGCCCACTTTTAACTGTTGAAATTGAGTATGTTCTTTATGTTAAAAGTGGTGGTTAACACAAAAGCAATTTTATGATAAACCAAACCATTCAAATATGTGCATGTAGACCAAATCACAAGTTCAATGCTAAAAAGTGTGTCATGCATGAACAGGATCCCACTCAGGACACAGAATGGAACGATGCTCTAAGAAAGCACGGAATATTACCAAAGAAGGAAAAGGCTCCTCCACCTCCAGAGGAAGTGGATCAAACTGTTCAAGGTGATTCAAAATTGAACCTTTTGATGCAACAACGTGTTTATTTTATGCATAATTTTTCCACACACCTTTGATTCTTCATGGTGAAAAACAAGAAGTAGCTCTTGATTGCCTTATTAATAGAAGTGATATGAAAGTTTCTGGGACCGATTTAGAAAAAATATCTGTCCGTTGTGTTATATAAACACAGGGCATGTATTTTGGTTGAAAAATCAGAATTGTTTTGTGCTGTATTCGCCGATTTGTTTGACGATGTGCAGTTTGTTTATTGTGCAGTCGATTATGATGTCATTTATGCCATTATGTTTTTCGCTGTTTTTTTCCCAATGCAATTGATTTGCAGTGAACAATTACGAAGACATGACGTTGGAGGAATTGGATGAGTTTGAAGACGAGGAAGATGAACGAGTGATGCAAATGTACCGGTGAGCAGTACCGGTTTTAGCTGATGCGAGGCCCTGGGCTGATCCGCTTGTGAAGCCCCCTCTACCATTGTTACGAGTGGGGAAAATGAAAAAGCGGTAATCAATTCGCGCAAAGCGGAAAATGACATGGCGCGGAATTGTGGAATCGTCTTTGGCTGGCGGGAACAGGATTTTTAATCTCCACAGGCGAACCAACCGAGGTTAAATATTTGTCGAAAGTCATATTTCACATCTATTTTTTCTTATCTGTAGTCAAGAGCAGCATTTAAAATATACAATTTCCTAAAGCAAGCAAAATATGCTGCACATGTGTGGGACGGCATGACGACGCTGAAGCACAAGGGAGTGAAGACCACCTTGCGATTCGCTTACCACGGCTGTGAAAATCCCGCTCACGTGCATTAATCGTGATCAAAAGTTGCTGCCCCTTGTAAATTACGCCATGTAAAACGCACCCAAATGGTTACAACCGCTAGGATCACGATTCGCGTGTTTGTTACGCTTTTACATTGCAAAGAATCAAGAAAACCGCCACGCGAAGGAGACAGTAACGAGGCTCAAAACGTTTCTTGTGCTGTCGTTGTTGATGTTGACGTACGTATTAGAAAATAAATACTTGCTTAAGTACTCAATAGCAAATGTGATGTCTGAATGGCTTTGAAGATTAAAATGGAAAAAATCACAACTAAAATATTGAAACGAGCTTCAGGTCGTAAAAACGCTAACAAAACTTCAGCATTGATCAGGCTCAAAAGATGCGCTGTGATAATATTAAGTGATTGTTGCGCTTTGACTTTCAGTGGTACCCTACTCAGACCAAACTTCCCAGAATAAAGCAGTCTCTACGAAAATAGTTCAGTTTTGCGGTCAGGCATTGTTAATTTAAGTCACTATAATTAAGTTAGTCGATCTCACTATTATAAAAAGGTAGGCCTGTGCAATGTTGGGATTTTACTAGGTTTTTAATGTTGGGACACTGCTAGCCCTACACATATCTCTTACCTGCAATACAAACTTAAGCTTTGGTCAGGTGCGTATCAAGCACGCATAACCACAACTTCTTTCGCCTGATTCACACGTAACAATCGGTACTATGCAGTAAACACAGCCAACTGAACTGTGAGTGTGACGACACTATAGTTGCACGCAACTTTAAAGACCCTGGTGTTATCAACACGAAATCTGGTTAAGTGAATAAAAGTAAATTTCATGAATAATTAGGATATGAATTGTTGACGAATATTTATCGAACTGATCATATACGGGCAATCGTCTCCATACGTGCCATAGTTTGCTGGAGGCCCCCATGGATCTTGAGGCCCTAGGCTTACGACTAAATGGCCTGTTGACAAATCCGGCCCTGGGCCGGTGGGTGGTACAGATGTGCCGGCTGTTTGTTTCGATGAGGCATTGAGGTCATTTGTCTCATACTTACATTAAAACTCGCCATAACAATGTTCATTATATAATATTTTCCGACGTTCTGACCGAAATGCCTTCATTGTTTTTCTGTCATTTCAAAAACGTTCCGGTCTGTGACCGAAGAAACATCCAGTGTGCCGGTGATTGTTGAATGTAGACCAGACAAGGTTGTAAAACGATTTCATGGTCAGCTGTGAGTCGTGAACTGTGGAATATGGGAGAAGACGGTTGTTACGTTTCGATCGATTAAAAACGTCAAACATGGTTGATGATGGAACGGATGTGCGACTTGTTTGAAATGTGGTTTTCATTCGTTGTACCTTGGCCTTGTATGGTTTCATATCTTCAACTTCTCTCTTTAGAATCATTTCCGGATCACTAACGTTAAATGGCTTCAGTGACTGAGCCAGTGCCGTGGTAAGGCAGCCCCGTATCCCCCGGTCGGGGGGGGGGCGACCATTCGTAGGGCCCCACAATATATATTGTATTAGTAAGTTAGAGCCGTCCCTCTACCCTTGACTTTTGCTCTTCTGGTTTCTGCCCTCAATGCAGAGCCGGTAGATTAAGGATGTTATATCATGCTAATTTGCAACTGGCTCGAAAATGCACGTAGCTGCCTACATGCTTGCTGATATTAAAGGGCCACATCTGGATTTTTTGGGGGGCCCCAACAGCTTTTCACACGGCTCTGGACCGAGCCGTCAGCAAATGCAATGCGTGTGCCGATGTCACGCGCGATATATTTTATGATTTTTTTCACGCAGTGAAAAGAGAATGGCAGAGATGCGTGCCTCACAGATGAAGTCCAAGTTCGGTCACGTTGGAGAAATATCAGCGGTTGATTATGTGCAGGAGGTGAACAAGGCCGGTGACGGTGTGTGGGTGGTCTTGCACTTGTATCAGCAGGGGTGAGTCGATGCGCTGCTGTTGCAAATCGATGTTTACAGCTGTTCTGTCCGTAGCTTCATTCTGCCGTTCTGCAACATTCCGTTGCGCTTCAAACCGCCAGTTGTCTGGAATGGTTAGCACAAGTCTCGAGGGAGTAACGCGTTGTTTCGTATGATGTCATAATCACCTCCGCACAAAACCCTTTGCGCATCTGGTTATTCCAGACTTGAAACAGAAACTAACCCGAGGTTGGAACGTGCAGCGGTCGCTTGTTAAGGTTGAAGTAAAAAATTTTATGACACGCGGCAGTCGAGAGAAAATCTTTTTTTGCAGAATTCCGCTTTGCACTTTGATCAACCAGCATTTGTCGAGGTTGGCCGCCAAGTTCCCGCAAGTAAAGTTCCTCAAAAGCATCTCCACGACTTGCATACCTAACTACCCTGACAAAAACGTCCCAACCATCTTCATTTATAAAGACGGTGAAATGACGGATCAGTGGATCGGAGCGATACAGCTTGGAGGGATGAACCTGACGCAAGACAGTGAGTTCTTGGTTTCACTGTATGCCTGGCGCGCGACTGTGACGTAACTATGACCAATTGTTCTGAAGTTACGAGTAATTTCTAACAGTCTCTGACTGAACAGGTTAGCAATTAGTGAGCATCCATCATGACAACAGTTTATAAAGTTTTGTCCAACTGTTAAATGTTCTGGCAACACGTCCATTCGACAAGTTGTTTTGAAGAGTTTGAGTTATTTTCTAACAGGTGACGCAACCACAAGCAAAGTTTGATATGCGTGACAATTTCCAATTGATTGACATCGCCACACGGCTGCGGTGACATTTCACAGGGGAGGGGGGTGCAGGAAGCGTTCCTACCGAATAAACTTCATTGTCCTGCTTTACAGCGCTAACTTTCTTTGCGACCAAAAGATTTATTTTTCTCACCGATCCCGTTGCAGTGTTGGAATGGCGACTGCACAAGGCTGGTGTCCTGGTAAGTTCATTGGAAGAGAACCCTGCGCCCAAGATACATGACGTCATGACCTCATCGATCCGTTCATCGTATGGGAATAAAAACAAAGACGAAAGTTCAGACGAGGAGTATTGACCTGACGACGAGAGGTTTGTTACGTCAACAGAGGCTCGTGTGCTCTTCAGCACCAACTTCCCATGAAAGTTGTTCCCGCCAAAAACTTCCGCGGTATTTGATTCGAGGAAGTGTTGCGGTTCACCGCACTGAATTATTTTGCAGCCCCCCCAGTCATGTCATGGCCTCCACCACGTTCACCTGAAGTGTGTTGTCCACGATCTACGCTTGCACTTCGGTGTTGGTGTATTTCTCACCACATGATGTTCATGAAAAACACAGATTGTGACCACTATGCTGTTTTGTTTAGGGTATTATGTCGTCACATTGCTCCTGATTCAAGTCGGCGCCGGTACAACGATGAAGCAGCAGCAGGGGGGGTCGGTACCCCCCAGAACAACCTCCACGGGCTGGCTTGAAACTTCGATTCAAAGACTGCTATCCTCCATAAACGGATTATTATTATTTATGTTGCTGATCATGCGTGGATTTTATTGCAACTGCCTGCTCAAGCTTACCATGAATCATGTCTATACGTTGCATGATTATAACGAAGTCTTATTTGTACACATATTCGTTTTATGAATGTTATAAAAGTATCCTCGTTTCGTGATCAAACAGTCACAGGATTTTAAATAAAACTTTTATTTGCAGAGATTCGAATAACAGCACTAACAGTACACTTCGCAGGAATGACAACCGCTGCAGAGGGCCATTTGTTTATATTGCACAAGGTTTAAGGTTGTTTAGTCGACTTGCTAGTGGACATCATTTGCTACAAAACAACAACAGCCTTCTCTACTACAGGACACACCATCATCCAAACACTGCAAATAATGCGAAGGGCTAGGGGTGCAGCCAAAAAGTGCACCCCTGCATATTATTACATTGCAATCGCGTCAAATCTAACAACCCTTCTACGAATGGTTAAGTTTTTTCAGGTACAATGAATGCGAACAGCATCTGGTGGTGAATTCAAATTGTGCAGCGGAGCAAGGAAAGCAGCCAAAGTCTATTAAGAGATAATAATTCAAGTACACTGAGAGTCGGGGAGAAAAGGCTTCTGAGGGTCAATAAATTTCCAGGGGGGGCACCCTGCAACATGGAAATCTTGACCATTAAAATTTATCAATAAATACAATTGTTTTTACAACCCAAGGGAGGCGTGCTAGCAAAAAGGTTACGAACCAGAGAATAACTAATCAACGTATCGCTGCCATAATGAGTTTGGCAGCGTGGACAACATACGTCTGCACCTATCATTAGCCCAATTGTACAGCTGAGCATATGATCTCGTTTGCATTAGCATGATACCTACATAAACAATGGCGACATGCAGCAATTCTACACGCACTTCGTCGATTAGACTTCAAAAGACAAACATCTTGCGAACGCAGCAAGTGACGTTGCATATAATTGGCAGCGAGACCACAAGAAGTGGAAACGCGTTTCGATTAGAGTCCTAATGGTTCTGTGCATCAACAGCGCCCTCTGCCCATCGGCGAGCTTCATTTGCCATGGACTCTAGGTGTCGCCAGACCTCGTACCGGAAAGTAATCGACCGAGCACCGCAATCAACGTCACCAGCCGATGACGCATTTGAGAGCGAATACGTGCACGGTGATGACGTACAAAGCGATCAGTGCTCTCATGGACAAGGGCCTGATCCGGGACCGGACGCCCCCTCTCCCTCTGACCCATCGTGGACAGACACTCTTGGAACGCTTGACCTGGAAACAAAGAGGAGGGTTGGAACGGGGCGGGAGCAAACAATGTCTGGCAACATTTTGCAGAAGTGTGACTTCACAATGCACAGTGACAGAAAACAGGGATGGGGTGTTGAGTGATTTAAAATTTTGTCAAATCATTTACTTTTGTCCCAATGCTCCAATCACCAGCTGAGCGGATGCAAATAATGAGTGGGGTGGAAATCATTTGTAGATTGTGAAACGATGACGTCGGTGTGTGACGAAGACGTTCACAGGATGACCTTGCATTAAATGAGTAAAATATCCGGCATGGAATTTTAAACCATGCTACAGTTTCAACAATAAGCCTCATAAGGGTGAGGCACTCGAATCAATCAGCAAATTATTTCAATGTATAATTATTTTCTTGTTGATTCGGTTGCGTAACGTTTGTGGAGACTTGCTGCTATGAAAGTTCGAATCGCCGCACAGTGATGAAAGCAGAGTATGTGAGGCAGGTTCTTCGGAAGCTTGCAGCAAACCGAGAGCTTTTATATCATCCACGTGCCTGTCATTCCATACAATTTAACAAACTCACTGCTTAAATGGTACAGAAGTCAACTTGAATCACATTTGTTCGGCACAAAAACGATGCGAACGAACTTCGGCAGCAGACATACTCTTGCTTCATTTTCTGTTTCGCTTTCATATTTTTTAACCTCACGCAAAATTTTTTATTGTAGATGAAGAGATACACGTGACTGTTTTGGCAATCAACGATTCCAATGTTAAATATATTTTTAAACACCACATTGACATTGTCTTCGCCGAAAAAACAAACAAAAATTGTTTTGGACAATTCACGTTTATACGATTGGCCTTCAGTGGCCCTGTTAAAAAAACAAGAATCTCGAACCCCGCGTTATAACCATCAATTTCACCAATCCAATGGGATTGGGGACAAAATTCCATGGACAAGCCTGGCCTGGCAATCTTAAGCATTATTCTTCCAAATAATCACTGACAGACAAAAGGATCCAATTAAGGAAAAAATCTATTGCAACGCACCTTCCTAGTGAAAGAGGTGGGCTTCAACATGATTGGTTGATCCTCTTCATCGGAGAACACGTGACTCATGTTGATGGACGTTTCCTGCCACGAGGTGTCGTGCGAGGCCTGCCCTGTACCCCCTTCGAGCTGCGGAACAGCGAATATTGTTACGCAATAAACGGTTGATGCGCTGTTTGTAGTGACGTCATTGGAAGTAATGACGTGCTTTCAAGCAGGAATTATCATTTTTCACTCGTAACACATGGGAATGATAAAAAATTCAGCCGCCAAATTTCTGTTTCACTTCAGTGAAAGTATATAATGAGTCAAGACACAGAATCAGAGCTTGGAATAAAGAATTAATGCTGAGGTCATATAGAACGTTGCAATCTCGAAATGTACCAGTGTTTCTTAATAAACATAAGAATAAACCATGACGCAAAGTCGGTAATCCCCTGTCAAGGGAGGAGCGAGAATGACGCGACATAAACAAAAGCATAAATCTGAATCATAATACAGAGCAACACTTTACACCTTTTAACTGTTGGGCAAAGATACGTGTAAACCCCGAGTAATGATTTGGTTGAAGTAACTCCCCCTCAATGAACGCAATTTCCCCCCATCGGAAAATCTGGAAGATACGTCACACCCGTCTGTCGCAGCAAGATTCGAGTCTCAACTCGCCACCAAACAGTTATTTTGTTTAACGCGAGTCATTTGGAATCCGTGGTTTCTTGCAATACGTTGTTGAATGCGAAGGTGGGTTTGATAATAACATCATCATACTAAAGAATGCTCGACCATTCCTTGCGAGCCTCAACTTCTGATTCGACTCTACTTTTTCGAAAAGTAACCGACCCAGGTTGAGTATTCAAACCTCCCCCTCGATGAACTTGAGCTACTCGAGCGAGTCGTCGTCACATCTATTTCAGTGAAAAAACAACGATGAAAATTCCACGATTTAATATACATCTTATGAAACTTCCTAAGCCAGTGGTTCTCAGCCTTTCATGGTTTGTGACCCCCTACCATAGACTCTCAACACTTGTTCCCCCCCAGGCGAAGTTTAACTGGCAACTCCACTGGTTCTCAAACTTTCTTCATTGCGACTCCTGTGGAAAAGTTTCCTGGGCTTGTGACGCACCAGCAGCAATAAGATGTTAATAAAGACATATTATCAAGGTTTTCTATATGTAATCGATGAAAGCACGATAAAAACGACCCTGGTATTTCGTTTTATTTCTACATTTTGTTCAAATAAAAGTATTACACTGATAACTCCCAGACACGTTTGTTATATCTCACTTCCACAACGATAGCTTTTGAATGTACACCACAACTTTACCTGGTGCGTCAAATATATTTTTACCCGGACTTTGCACAGCAATATTGAGTTTATTCAATTTAGCAAAGATATCATACAAGTAACCCAATTTAAATAAAAATTCGTTCTAAGCCAAGCAATCAGCAAGCTGATATTTTTATAACCGACTACTGTTGTAGAGCCTTTATTTGTCTGATGCAAAGTAAACTAAAATTGCTAAATGCGTTTATTAGTAAACATTTTTTACTTAACAACACCTGCAGTTACGTAGTCATGAGATTGTACATAGGCCATCTACTGTTAGCATGATCACACTTGAACAATGTTATTTGGTAAAATTATAAAACTGAACTGAATTTCACTTTTGTGCGACGCCCTTGGAAAATAAAAACGACGCACCAGAGCGTTGCGACGCGCAGTTTGCGAACCATTGACGTACTCATCAATAAACATACCTTACATTTTTTTATGGTTTTGCAATACAGCGGCAGAGCTATATAGTAAAGGCCTCTGCTCGTTGGCCCCAAGGGTGGCCGAGGTTGAGAAACCCTGTCCTAAACACTAAAACGCCTTGGAGCGAACTCACGGAGAGGGTCAAACCATCTATCACCCAGGGTTCATGTTTTCGGTCATGAGCCGAATTTATTTTGAAATGACCAAAAAAAATTGAGTCAATTTGGCCATAATATCTCAAAAGGTAGACTGGTGAATACTGTTATGGCGAGTTTTATTATTACGGGACAAATGATCGAAATGTATCAGCGAAAAAGAAAACCCAGCTACCCCCATTTCAACGCCAAACGTTGCTGCACCCCCTTATTCTAGACCCACCTTTAATCGTTTGTTGATTTCTTCTTGGAGTTGATCTTCGATGAGATTGAGGCGATCCGAAAGTTCTCGCTTTTCATGTTCACTTTCTTCCAATCTGCACAATTTCACAAAATGCAAAACAGGTTTTTGCGTCTTTATCGTCCAATAACTTTGCCCATTATCAGTTGTGTTCTGATGTGGTGCTTTACGCGAGAGCAGGTTGATGGACGGTAAGCGACGTTGCATTGAGCTTAAAAAACGTTTTCAATTCAACAAACAATCATCTTTGTCTTGAAGAATGGAGCCAATCACGGCCTTGAAAAAATGGCACAACCTCCTCAAACGATTCTTAAACGCTGCTTCCCGCCACGTCACGTAATGACGCTGTCTCTCTGCTTTTGCCACTGCTGGCAATGGTGGCATGACACATTTGCCACTGCAGGTAAAGGTGGCATGACACATTTGCGGTTCATGATGAGCAAGTGTCTTCCTTCGTCGATGTGGATTTTAATGGATCTTGCCCAGAAACTCAGGAAAGCTTTGGGCCAAAGTTGCCAGGAAATTTCCAGTTTTCAAAACGTTTTCGAAATACGACACAAAATTTGCGGTAATTAGAAAATCGACTTCGATATTCTTGCCACCAACGTCTCATCAAGATGGTGGCAAGAATCTAAATTCTTGTGTCATTTCAACTCGGCATCAATTTCGTGCTCTGAGACCAAAATAACGGCTCGCCCGAGGATGACGTATCATCATCGCCACATCTGGGCGCAATGATCAGAAGCCTCCTCACAATCAGTGCAGCTCATCAACTGGATCAGCGCTGTGCGTTATTCTCAGCTGGGTCAGTGCCGGGGGTGATTCTCAGCTGGGTCAGTGCCGGGTGTGATTCTCAGCACCCCAGAGGAATGCACATTTGCTTGGCAGGGAGGACAGCGAGATGACCATTCGTATGTTAGCGTTCGTATGAGAGAAAGTACGGAGCCAATCAAATCCCGAATTACCGACATGGTGACGTAAACGGTGGGAAATTTTAAAAATCAACAAACACAAGCAACGTCACTTCAGAAATAAAAGTTTGCATAACTACAGCATCGAAAGTGAGATCTGTAATAAAAAAATAACATAATGCAAGAGTTGAGCAAGTCATCACCTTTCCTGCATCAGTTGGTAATCGGCGTTGGACATGAGGGGGGGCTGTGGTTCGTGTGGTGGGGGTGCCTGGAAAGTAATGATCAAGTTTAGCTTCGCATTGTTGTACTCATACCCGCGGTGGAAATCACATCCGATACTTTCAAGCAAAGCGAAACACAAGTAGATATAGTCATTGTTCTCATTACTTTTGCTACGCTATTTCTTAAAAATAGCAACACGGCAACCACTGTTACACAGCCTCAGCTTCATGCACAGTCACCTGTTGCTGTTGCGCGTAGACTTGTTCAAGCTCTTCCTGTCTCTTCGTGTATTCCACATGCAGCTGTTTGTACTGTTCCTGGTACTGGTGGAGCATGGAATTCATGGAAAGCGCTTGGGAATGCAGACGATCCCGTTCTTCCAGGATCTGATGGAGCTGGCGGGAAAAACAAAAATCTTGTTGTGACGACACAAAAATAGAAAATTGAAGTGCACATTAAATAGAACTGGCTAAGTTGTGTTTAGTGGTTTGTTCAACCACTTAAGTGACTGAAACTTTCAACCTGGTCATGAAATCAACTCAGCAGCTAAAAACTTAGTTTTGAACCAAATAACTGATATTTTTATGACAAAAACAAAGCGGTCTTTACGAGAGATTATGACAGAACAACGGTAAAACCGTCGGCCAGCCTCCACATAATTGAACACCCACCTGAGCGCTCTGCTCCAGCATCCTGGCATCACCAGCATCCAGCTGTTCCTGCATGATCCTCATCCGCTCTGTGTCCTCAGCTCTCGGTGCTCCTAGCTTTGCACGGATGACCTGATGAAGCTTATCCAGCTCTTCCTGAAGATCATCAGCTCCATCAGATGACCGAAGATGTTCCTCGTGCACGACGGTAGAGTCACTGGCAACCAACTGCGACGGGTCTTGCATCATATCTGAGGCAAGCGAATGAATTTTCTGGGTTAAACGAGAAAGCATGTCGTCTTTCTCTTTAAGCCTTGGTTCAAGTTGCGAGTTGAGTTGTTCGAGATGTGAGATGCTGTCCGACCGTTGCTCAAGTTCAGCAGAAAGGTTCCTGTTGTCGTCCTGCACTTCCGACAACTGGTTCTCATACTTCCGCATCTTCTCCTCTGAATCTCTGAACTTCAACTCCAGCTCTTCGGAGTCCATGATGAAGCGAGTCTTCTCTTCCTCCCACCGTTTGCGGGATTCAGCGAGCTCTTCCTCAAGAATGCTCAGGTTTTCTTCATATGTTCTACGCTGGTTGTGTAACTCGTTGATTTCGGCTTCCTTGTCGTTGATCAATTGGTTCAATCCTTCGATGTCTTCCTTTAATCTTTCAACATTATCTACCAAGGCACTTATTTTCACCTCCAATTCACTTTTCTCTGCCCGCATGTGATCCGCAGCCTCATTCTTATCCCGGATTTCCAGCTTCAAGCGCCGAATTTCGTCCAAATACGTGGCCAGCATCTGGCTTGCTTCACTTGCCTGTGTGACCCCAAAGCTCTGGACGAGTGTTTGTTGATCCTGTCGACTCTCTTCCACCTCCAGCTGCTGACGATGGATCAGGCGATCCTTCTCCGCGAGCTCAGACTTGAGGTGGTTCTCGTTCATCTCATATTGGGTGCGCAGGGCCAGGAGGGACTGGACCTGACTGGCCACTTTCGTTTTCTCCTCATGGAGTGACGCGTTCTCAGACGTCAGCGATGCAAGTTCATTCTTCAGCCGTTTGCAGTCAGATACGAGTTCGGACACTAACCTTTCGCGCTTCTTCAGTTCCGACTGATTGTGATCAGCCATCTCCTTCAACTTCTGCGCTTCCGAATCCCCACTCCTCTGCACAGATTCCGTCACAAACGACTCCTGGCCGAGTTGGAACCCTTCGATTTCTTGCATCAAATCCACAATCGTTTGATCTTTCTCTGACAGATCGGCCTGTGCTGCCTCGAGCGTTGAGTTCAATTCATCCACAGTAGTTTGCGTTGTTGTCAGTTGAACGGTAAGTTCCTCGTTCTTCGATTCGAGCGTTTTGGAATAATCATGAACCTGCTGCAGATCTCCTTCCAACGCATCAACCTTGGATGACAGCTCTTCCACCTCCGCAGCAGCTTCCTCTTCGTTTCTCCGACTCTCGTTGAGGCTGCTCTGGAAAGTTTCTTCTTTCGCACTCAGTTCATCTTCAGCGCGTTTCAGTCTCGATTCCGCTTCTTCTCTGATTACCTGAAAATAAAAAAAGGTTAAAGCAAAACACTTATTCACAAGAACCAGGGTTCAAATTTGAGGTCACGAGCTAGGATCAGGGTTCAAATTCAGGGTCACGAGCTTGGATTCGCGCAGCGCGATGATTTGGTGTCAATCGACGCAACTGCACAGATTTCGTGCGACTGAGCACAAAGCAAAACGAAAGTCTTTTGTGATGTCATAATATATTTTAGAACGCTTTACCTCATCGCAAAACTGTCGCCTTGTGGCTGATGAAGAACCAACGCTCAGAAATATTCTTATTTGTAAAGAAACAGAAAGCTGTAGTCATATATGGCCAGGCCTGTAGCCACGGGGGAGGGGGGCATTTTATTGTGTCCAGACAATTTTTTATTATAAACATGAAATGAAAACAAAAATCTGCCCCCCTTAAAAATGTTTTGCCCTCCCAATCCTTTAAACCTGGCTACTGGCCTGCATATGGCCAGTGAGAACTCCGATGATACTATATAAATAATTATTGAAACTGAACAACGTCAGCTACAGCGCGCAATTAACCACAAACAAGAGACGCCGCAATATTCCCAACACCCACCTTCAGCTCTTCAAGCTCTTTTTGGCGTTCTTCCATTTTGCTGATCAGTTCGTTTCTATCTTGCGTAGTCTCTTCCAAGTTTAACTTCAGCTGCTCCAAGCTCGTGAGATTCTCTGTTTCTTTAGCAGTGCTGCTAGATCTCAACTCCTCCTCCAACTTCACCGCATCGTCGAGCTGGAGTTGCAGGCGCTGGACCGTCGCCTCAACCTCTGAGCATCTCGCGTTGGCCTGCTTCTCCTGTTCTTCAAGAATCTTTATCTTTTCAGTTAAAACCGCTTCGGATTTCCTTCTTTCTTTCAGTTTGTTTTTGATTAAGGAATTCTCACGCTCCAGTCGATTGAGAACTTGCTCGTAACTGTCCTTCTCGGTTTGTAGAGCGGAGTTCAAGTGGTCACAGTCTCGCTGCATGGCTTCGCATTGCTTTTTCTGTTTTTCAAATTCAGCTTTGTCGCTGTGCAACACTGCCAACTCCTCACGGCTCCTGCTCTCCGAGATCTTCAGAGCTTCAACCGTTTCACTCAGACCCGTGACCTTCGCTTCGGCTTCTCCGAACTTCGATCGCCATTCTTCGGAAGATTTCTTCCACGATGCGGCCCGTTCCGCCATCACTCCCAACTTATCCAGAAGCTTCTTAATTCCAGGTTCCTGCTCCCACATATCGGGCTGGGTGGCTTTCAGTTGCTTCAGGGTCTCCTCCATCAACTCACGCCGAGCTTCCATGTACAGGCTTTCATCAGATGTTGCTGGTGCAGTTTGTCTGTGGTCTGTGTCCACTTGTATGCCGTTTGAAGAACCATCTGCAAGTATTTCGCACGTTCTATCGTTGACTTTCTGATTCAGATCTTCAACTCGAGCAGAAAGTGTTTTTATTTCGTTTTCTTTTTCTGCAATCGAACAATTCAATTCATTATTTTCATCACGAAGTCGTTTACTTTCTTCAAGTAGAAGCTTATCGCTGTCTTTTGACACCAGATCATCGAACTTCAACTTCAGCTCAGCGTAATTTTCTCGCAAATTTTCAAGTTCCACATTCGACTGGGACCGAGCACCATCCTCTTTCGCTGCCTTATCTACATCTGCTGGATCGGAAATAGACTTTCTCAGCAGTTCTTCCAACTCTGCACATCTTTGCTCCAAGGCACCGCTGACAGATAGTTGAGTCTCGTAATCAGCAGAAAGCTTGTCGAGCATTGACACTTTTTCCTTTCTCTCACCGTCAAGTCTCTCACATTTCTCTGCCAACTCACTCTTCTCATCTTCAAGGAGTTTTATTCTCTTTTTCAATGTTTCACTCTCCTGCGCTCCTCCTTCACCCTGACCGAGAGTGTCTTCCAACTTCCGAATGCACTTCTGGGCCGAACGGAGCGAGTCTGTTCGTTCAGTTAACGCTTTTTCGAGCTTCTTGGTCTTGTTCTCCATGGCAACCGCCATTTCATTCAAGTCCTCATTACAAGTTTGCAACGTTGCCACCTCCGTCTCGAGCGCTTTCACTTTTGCTTCGGATTCACGTTGTTCACTTTGTAAAGCGGTGAATTCTTCTTTCACCGATCTTTTGTCGGAACTCAAGCGGTCAACTTCGGTTTCCAGGGCAGAGCATTTCTCCTTCAACGCCGAACAATCCTCAACAAGGGTCTCTAACTCTTGCTCTTTCTCTGAAACACAAGACTGAAGTGTTTCACTTTGACTCTTCAGATCAACCATCTCTTGTTTTGCAGCACTGAGCTCTCCCTCCAACTTCTTGGATGCAGCAATCGTCTCCTTTCTTGACACCAGAGCAGCTTTCAACTTCCTCTGAGTCAGCTGCAGCTTTTCATCAGACTCTCTTTGCTGCATCCTCTCGACCTCAAGCTGACCTTGATGTCGATCCTGGAGCTTCATGTTCAGGTCATCAAGTTGTGACTTCAGCTCCTCGATACGATCATTCTGTTCAGCTCGGACAGAAGACAATTCTTCTTTCTCGTGTAAAGACGTTTCCAGTTTCTGCTCAGCTTCTTCCAAACGTGCGTCTTTCTCTCGCATCTCCTTCTTCAACTGTTCCTCTCTCGAAATCAACATTTGCATTTTACCTCTGACCTGTTCTGCTTCATTGCCCTTCATGGCCAACTCCGTTTGGCAGGTTTGGAATTTTTTTATGAAGTCCTCCAACTCAACTTTGATTAGTGATAACTCGCGACCTTTGACCCGAACGTCATTTTTTAAGGTCTCAACTTCAGTAGAATCAGCTGTTTCTTTGCTTTCCTGCACTTCGACTTTTCTTTGAGTAACCAACAGTTCCTCATTGGTTTGCTCCAATTTAACATTAAGTTCTTCGTTCACTTCTTTCAGCTGCCGAGCTTTTCCAACAACAGCCTCCAACTCTTTTCCCAAGCTTTTATTCGCACTTTCCAGCTCAGCAACCTGTGCTGCGCTTTCACGCAAGTCATTCAATGCGCACTGATGGTTATCTTTCATCTTTCCAACTTCATCAATCAAAGCAGCCTTCTCATCACCAGACACACGCAGATCATTGGATGCAGATGCAAGATCAGAGCGTGCAGAGTCTAAGCCGCTCCTCAGCTCCTCTGCATCATTGTGGGATTGCTCGAGTTGCTCTTTCAACAACTCAACTGCAGCCTCAGCTTTGAATGTTTGTTCATTTCGGGCAGCAATGTCTTCCTGAAGAGATTTCAATTTCGTCACCAACTCATCTTTAGATGCGTGGAGTTGAACAATGTTCTCTTCAAGATCTGCTTTGATCTTCTGTGCAGATTCCTCCAGGGATTCTTTCTCTTCCAGAGCACATGAAAGATCAGACGTTAGTGATGCTATTTGTTCAGACTTCTGTTGAAGATAAACTTCAGCGTCGTTTTTCTTTGTTACCAACTCAGCATAATCAGCTTCCAAGCCAGTGATAGTTTTCTTCAAACTTGAAAGTTGGCCTTCATAAGAAGATTTCAGTTCGTCAACTTCTAACGTTTTTTCCTGAGCCAGCCTTCTCCATTCATCTACTTCTTTCTTGGCATCGCTAAGTTCGGATTGGTGTTTGTTGACATCAGTCTTCAGTGCGGAATTCTCATCAGAACAACTTTGCAACTTTGATTCCTGGTCGAGCAAATGCTGTTGAAGTTTAGATATTTCGATCTCTAACCCAGTGATCTTTTCTTCCTTCTCTGACGCCATAGAATCATTGAAAGAATTTTGCTGGAAACTTTCATTGACAACAGAGTTTTGGGAAATGTTCATTGAATTGGAAAGTTGAGCTTCCAATCTGCTCTTCTCCTCCCCCAACGAACCAGTCACCTTTTCCAGCTCAGCCACTTTCACCTCAGCCTCCTTCAACTTGGTCATCACTGACTTCCGTGACACAAGCGACGCCTTCAGCTTTCGTTGTGTTTCCGTCAACTTCTTTTCGAGCTCTGAAACTTTCGCATCGGGCTTGGGTTCCTCCTCAGATGACGTCCCTCCCACTGACTTTCCACCTCCATCTTGGAGCTGAGCGACTCTCGCCTGGAGCTCCTCCACCTGGGTCCTCGCAGCTCTCAATTCCTCCTCGCGTTCATGCACCGTAGCACTCAGTTGTAGCACCTGAAACATATCAAGTCACTGTTTGTGATACACGTTCTTACGAACAGCACTCAACGCTATGTACAGAGTGCAAAGGCAACTATTTTCACAATTATCAAGTTCCACAAACTGATGCTTACAGACATCAACTACACAAGACGAAAAGCAATTTTACAAATTGCACATAGTTAGCGCATCACTGACTTCCACATTAACATGACGGCGGGCAATACACGATTCTGTGATGTCACAATGTAGGTCGATTATATCCACATTGTTACGGACAAGATCGTTTAATATACACGTTTTTTAGCAACACAAAAGTCACCTGGTTTTCAGAACCGTCATTCTGAACTTCATTTCGATCAACGGACTGCAAATTAAGAAGCTGGTCTCCTTTTCTCTTCAACTCAGCTTCAAGATCAGCGAGTTGTGATGCGAATCCTTTTATCTTCTCTTCTGCTTCATTCAGGACTTCCTTGGATTGCGACAGTTCGTTGTCTTTGTTCTCAAGCAGTGACTGGAAGGAGTTGATTTCTTCCTTGTAATTGTTTTCAACTTGAGATTGCAGAGAAAGCTTTTCTCGGAGGTCAGTCAGTTGAGACTCAAGATCTTCAACCGAGGCTCCTCTTCCCTCAAGCTGCCCATTAAGCTTCAGAATCTCTTCCGCTTTCCAAGAGACCTCTTCCATCAGAGCCTCATTCTTTTCGCTGATAGCAGCGACCGCTGCATCACCAGATGAAACTTTGCCACTGAGCAACGTGATCTCATCGTGAAGATGGCGGATTTCTTCTACTTTATTGTCCAATTCCTTGGCAAGACCGCTCATGTTTGAATTAACTCTGGCAAGCTCAGCACTCCGCTCTTCCAGCACATTCTGCAGCTCGGATTCACCAGCCACTGATTGGCTTTTCAAAGCCTCCAGCCTTGCCTGTACCTCTGCTAGTTCGGTGTCTTTGTCACCGAAAGACTTTTCAGCTTCTTTTTTCACAGTCATCATCTCATTTCGCAACATGTCAGCGTCATGGTTTGCTTGGCTGAGTTGCTTGTTCAAACCAGACACGAGCTCTAGCTTGCTCTGTACTTCTTCCACTAAGCCTTGCTTGTCGGTTCGCGACATTTCCAGTTCTTGCTCGAGTTCACTTACTTTCTGCTGAGCACAACCCAGCTCAGACTGTTTCTCTTTCAGGAGTGAAGCCTGTTCATCTCTTGCTGCACGCGCCTCCGTCATCTGCGACGTGAGGTCCTGGAGCTCTTGTTGGAGTTCCTCAACTTTGCAACAAGCATCCGTTCGAGACTGTTCGCTC
>JGI24159J19872_10000790_pt1 | contig 31374 bp, 15 predicted proteins | sample Ectturendosymbi4_FD_19872 | JGI IMG/M metagenome (IMG submission 19872)
CTTTCAATAAATGTAATCATCATTGTGGTATCATTTAAAATCCTGGATTTGTGCCCAATCGCTTTGTTTCAACAATTGTGAAACACCCTGTACAATTGAGTAAATACGGTATTTGCTTGTACACTCGTTTTACCTCTGCAGTTATTTGTATAAATTTGTAACTCCTGTTTTCCAGCTATTTCCACACATTTGCTGTATGTTTGTAACACATGTTTTCCTATTATTTTGCTGAGTTTGGTTTAATTTTTTTTCTAGAATTTGGCAATACAATACCAAGGTATGGTCATCAAAAGCTTTCTTCCCATCAGGTTGAAGTTGCAATTTGTTCATTGCTATGATATTGACCTAAAGCAGAGTCCTGCAAGATTCTTATGCACTGTCCACACTTCGTACATTTTTAGAATTTTGCAGAGCACACCTGCACTTTTATATTTTCAGTCAAAACATGCTATTATTATTCAGGTTAATTCTGTTAGGATTGATTGTATTGCATCTGAAAATTAAGATGTAACACTTTCATACATGAAAATTGTTCAGAACTTTTCTATAAAGACAAAAACTATATTTTTCAGGCTTTCTATGTTGGTTCCATTGCATCAGCTCCATTGCACTACAAAAGTATTAACAAATTTGAAAGCAGTCCCTAAGCATATACAGACAACACTGCACCAGCATCCACTTTAGCAGTCCAGACAACTGCACTGAAGCAAACTAATCTGACTACATTTGCATCAACCACAAACCTGGTAGGTATTCAATCATGTGTGAGCTGGCATTAGAAGGCATTCTAGATGTTCCAGGTTCTGGATGATTACTCACAATTGGTTGTTGAACAGGAAATCTGGTGTTTTGTGAATGAAGGAATGGACCTTGCTGCAAAATGTTTGTCAGTCAAGATGTTAAAACATGTAGTACAACCAAAATTAATAATGGAAAGTAATAGTGCTAAATGCTCTTAAAAGTGGAACATACAAAAATAAGAAAGGCTTTGATTATATCACACAGATATTTTATGACATTTGTGTAAGAATGTCTTGTGATCCTTTGTGCACCGTCAAGACAGTTGAGTTTTATACCCAGATATAATTAATTTCAAGTATTAGCCACTATCATTCAATACCTGCTTCTACTGGCATCAGGTGTTTACTGAGCATACTAGCTGCACTGTGCAATGGACACAACATGCATTTTCATTTGATAAACCTGTGGTTTGACGACAGCCTTGTTTTTAGCACAAAAACATCTAAGATTGATATATAGTTTCATTTTTTGTCAAGACTCCATTAAATTTTTACAAAAATGACTCTTTTCACAAGCCATACAAGCTTGTTTAATACACACTTTTTCCACAATTTATATTTTGCATGCTAGGATGGTTTTAAGCTGCCAACTGAAATTAAGGTAATAGCAACTAAACCAGAAACAGGGAAGGTTGTTGCATGCTGTTTTTCAGACACTAAACATGTTCTCAAACTTTTAAACTAAAGTCTGTCTACCTCTTACATACAAATTTGTTGCAGCAAACTTTAGGAAACTGCTGTTAGAATGAACACATTCAATGCAACCACACATCTAATTGAGTAATGATTTTTTCATAGAAATATTAACATGTGTTCTTGGGTTCATAATACTGCAATCTACAATGATGCAGTATTATCAATTTTGATTAAGGTGATATATCAATAGCAGCTATTGAAGCATCATGCAATGATGTGGTAAGATAGCCCATTGCACTCACCTATTTTTAGAAAGCTTTCCGGCTGTTAGTCGCTGAACAAGTTTAACAAGCCTTCAAAATGGCCACACAGGGTTGGTGACACGACTTGTATTTTGTGGTTTATTGGCTATTATGGAAGCCTTATACCTTATTCAGAGATGTATGCAAACTTTTGTGATGTGCACATCCTAGTTTTGGTGTATGTAAACAAAGTGCTACTTAAGATTGCAGCCCCTCTCTGATGACACAATAACATATTTTGTGTGATGGCATTCTTGTCAATCATCAGGGCTAAACTCTGAACTACAATAAAACCCCATACAGCTTTGAAGTTCAGTAAAACTATTAGAAGGTAGTGTCAGCTGTGGTTAACTTGAATGTCTAGTAATGAGGTAAGATGAAACAGAAATTTTGTTCAGTATCAACACCTTCCCTATCGGTGTACAAGTTCAGTCATGATTTCTTGTCATCAGTTACCTGCCGGTGTATGCATATACTCGTAGTTCCAATCCCATGCTTACACTTGTCTTCTGGAGTACGAACTCCTGTTCTCACAACAGAATGCTAGAGGTTGCTCACAGGCAAACTCCAACTCGCATACTTACAATCAAATGCCAAGTGAGCTTTTTCAATAGATGTCTAACAATTTTTCTTGGTCGTTTTGGCCAAAGTTACCTTTATTGGCCATTTTGGCCGTGAATACCAACAGTGGAAGTTCTCTTACAGTAATTAGTCAGAGTTGACACTGTCGCTAAGTTAAAAAATTTGCAAACAACCAGCATTGATCCAAAAATTTTATTTTTTTCAAGTTGGTGTTGTTTGCGTACTGTTCTTTTTGCCAAGACATTTTGATCATTTCTGTCACAGTTGTATTAAAACTTGCCATAACAGTGTTCATTAGCCTATATTTTCAGACATTCTGACCAACATGACTTTGAATGAAAAATACAGTTTGTGCATAAAACAGCATCTTTGGAACTATTGTTAGGCAAGTACTTCCCAAGAAAAAAATCACACCAAAAACTTTCCACGCAATGAACATTGCACCGATCTTTTTATTTAAACTTTGTGCTTGCTTGCACATAAAATTGCAAATCTGAAAGCTGATGTTTAATCTGCGACAGTGCGACAAGTGCTAGACTGACTTGAGTGCTTTCACGCTTCCCAGACAACAGCAGTGCTATTTTTTGCACTTTGGCAACTTTTCAAAGGCTGACCTGTGAACTTGTGAAAAGTTTGAGGACAGCTGCCAAAACATACCAGTAGGGAATGTTTTTGTGCCAGTCATCATCAACTGGTAAGGAAAGTGTTAATTAAAACTGATTTAAATTCCATTGGAAACATTTAGTATTGTGCTTTATTAGTGTCCAGAATACAAAAGTTATTAGTATTTCATTTTTGGGCCTGGTTGGCATTAGCAAATATGATGTTGGTTAAATAGAACAGTCTAAAATTATTTATGGCATTTTCCCAGCACTTGCCAGGTCACAAAACAATTGCTGTTCATTAAAAAAATCATTATTGGGACTGGATGCACCCTCCTTGCAGCACACATTTATTTGAGCCCAATGAAGTTACTTGTAGCATGCTTCACTATATCAACGAAATACTTCACACAATTTCAAATGTATAACTAAAAAGCAAAATCTATCTGTGAAGTCAGTCTTACACAAGTTATGTTGACAGAACACGTGTATTTTGTACATTATAATTTCTACATGAGTTAAAACTTCCATTTTTCGCAAACTGGCAAATGAGAATACAAATAACTCTACAAAAAACTATGATGTAAATAACTAGGTGCTATTGGTACATTAGTATTATGAGAAGAACTTCTGTTAAACAGTAAATGAAAACATAATACCCGCTGCATTCCATTCATTCTGTTCAATGAGCGGTTTGGAATAAACTCAGGAATGTTTTGAAATGTTCCATTATGTTGAATATGATTCAAATTGGGAGCTGACATGTTTCTTGGAATAAATTCTTGTGCTACTGGATTTGGTTGTGTGCCATGCCCACTTGCTTGGTGCAAATTCGCAGCAGAGTGTTGTTCTACAAACAATGATTTGTTGTAAAGCACACAAGACTACTGTACCAAATACCATGCTGCAAGCTCGCATACGGCAAGTTGGTAAAGCATGTGCCTACAGTTAAGAAAAAAAAAAATTACCTAATTAATCAAATATTTTGTTTATTTTAGATCATAACTTTTGAACCCGAAACCCCATCAGGTCATCCAAAGTATCAAAAGACTCTTGGATTGTAGCTTAGTTTCCAATAAAAACTTCAGCGAAATACTACCATCTAATGGTTTGGGCCCAGGGGCAAGTGAAGTGGGCCAAGGTGGCTAAAAGTCCTCTACTTATGACGTCACTCACAAAAAATCTGCAACCCCCCAAGCAAAAAAATTTTTTCGAGTGCAGGCTAGAAGACTTGCCGAGTCTTTTGAGCCTTTGAACAGCTCTCTACTGCTTTTAGCGCCAGAGTTATGCTCGTGCAATCCGGTTGTTTTGGCACAAAATCCTCGAAACACACCAGATGTGATAGAGTTAAAATACATGAGACATTTTATCAACAGGACACACATTTGCAAGTAGTTTTTAAACTCAGTTGAAGGTTAACTCATTCATTTATTTTTCTACATCAAGTAATACCAGCCCCAAATGATTACATGAAAAGCCCGTAGCTTAACACACTCAATACCAACCTCCATACCTGTATGGAATGTTTTTATGGAATAGATATGGCATATGCACCGAGTTAGAAATGTCTATGGGAGTGCAAAATCCATGGCATCACAACTTGTGAATTCAAATTTTTCTATTCCACATTCATCCAAAAAGGATTCAATAAATTTCAGAATAATGTCTTCGTACTTGTTTACAAAAAAGCTGATCAACCAAAAAATGAAAAATTACCAGGAGTGTCACACTCTTGGTCAGAATTGCATGAGTATGGTGCACGCCCACACTCAGCACCTATGAGGTTTGGGATTTCATATAAATACGGACCTGGGATCTATTTGATACCGGCTGTAATTAGTTTCTTTTGCAAGTTTATGTACTTATGTGCGAAAACTACAAAGAGAAAAAAGCAGATTTTTACAATTGAACCACTTGTTTCAGCTTCAATCACAAGGCATATTAAGGAAATAGACACAATATGGGGATCTCTCAAAAAAGGCTTGGCATATATCCAGCTCATTTGCTGGGGAAAAAAAACATACCAAACGTGTTAAGAAAACAAGGCTGTTTCATATCGACTTCCAGCTTTAGTTTTTAATTTCAAATCATCAAAACTGGTTTCCAACTGACTCATTGCTTGTACATCTTATTTTTTTTTCAAATCATCAAAATTGGTTTCCAACGGACTCATTGCTTGTACATCTTGATTTCTTGCTGCCAAGTTATGTTATTTAACATGCTGTTTGCTATATACAAGACAGCAAGCTATGCTAAATAAAACAATTCAAAAAATTTTAGCCATAGAGTACTAGGGGTAAGCATTTTCACTTGGCAAGAGTGTTATATAATATATTGAGTCTCTAGACTTTTTCACTGCAGCTTTCAGTGGTTGCAGTTGGTTTTTGATGCAAGAATCGTTTGAAAGTGTTGCAGCGAAGGATAGGCAGGTCTGTGTACGTGTTGGTTATACACTAGGGTACCTCAAGCGACCACAGTTTCAAACTAAAGCAACCTTTCAAAGAAGTTTGTGTGGTACTTCCTTTACAACAAGTTTTGATATATGCGCACAAAGATGGCAAAAAAACATACCAAGTGCTTGGCAGCAAAAAGTTTTCAAGAATTATAACATCTAATCAAAAGTAGTCCTGAAAATGACAAACACTGTTGCAACAATTTAATATGGAGCAAAAAAATAGTTGACAAAATGTCATATGTACACCATATATGTAAATGCTTTAGCTTAACATGTTTGCTGCCGGCATACAAATATATCGTACTTGGAAATCAGCCTAAAATCAAGCATATTTCATGTGTCTTAGCAACGGCTTAACTTCTCAGCTGATTGCACTAGAGAGCTGTTCAAACCCTCATATGACTCGGCAAGTCTTCTAGTCTGCAATGAAAAAAAATATTTGGTTTTGCATTTTTTGTGAGTGACATCATAAGTGAGGTAGGTTTTTTGCTATTTTGACTCATGTTACTTGGCCTAAAGCCCAACCGCTAGACGGAAGTATTTCGCTTAAGTTTTCATTCGAAACTAGGCTAGAATCTGAGTCTGTTGAGCCCTTGATTGACTTTCTAGCACTTCTGGTTCGAAAGTTACGGCCTAGGATAAACAAAATAATAACTAATATGTGGATTAATTACTTATCATTGTTTTTAGGTCATAACTTTTGAACCCCAACCTCAGCAAGTCATCCAAAGTATCAAAAGACTTGCATTTTAGCCTAGTTTCCAATGAAAACTTGAGCAAAATACTACTATCTCTAGCAGTTTGGGCCCAGGGCCAGATGAAGCGCGCCAAAAACGCCTAAACCTACTCTACTTATGATGTCACTCAGAAAAAATCCAAAACCCAAAACCAAAAAATATTTTTTCATTGCAGATTTGAAGACTTGCCGAGTCTTTTGAGCATTTGAACATCTCTGTAGTGCAATCGAATTATAACAGACAAAGAATTGTAACAGACCCTGTCATTATACTACTATACTGTATTATTTTCAAAACTTATAAGTTTTCACATTGTTCACACTGGGAATTCCGTTCATGTCATGAAAGTACATCTATTTGTTTGACATGAAGCAACTTACAATCATACAATGTTTTGCCACACTAAACCTACTGAGCAATAAATTATTGACGTGAAACTTTTGAACAGTTTTATTCTATCTACAGTTTGAGGCCACAGAAACAACTCAATGCAATTAGTCAATAACATTATGCAATAAGGTGAAAATTAGATCTGTTGTTTGCCTCAGTATAATTGTCCCAGGACATACATTTACAAGAAAAATAGCAAGTCACCAACACAAGCAAATAACCAAGGATTAAACTACAACACACAAATATATACATACTCATATTGTCACCAAGATCAAGAGCTTCAAATGAAGTCAATGCTTCAGCAACTGATGTCTGAGGAATATACTGTGATGCTATAAAACAGAAAGGTTTAGTCAATTATAGAAAAAATCTACGTTGGCTATCATATTATTTACAATTATTTTTAACTGAAACAAGACATTTGGTGTAGTTCTTTCCCATAAACAGTTTAAAGAGACCACTATACCGATTGTTTCCCTGAATGGCGTAAGTGCTTTAGCCTACCATACCAATATCTTGGTGTATTACTTCAGGGCTTACTGAAATATGACATTAGGACAATGTCACACAGAAGCAAGTGAAATAACTTCATTGTGTGGCTAACAACCTCAGAGGAACATTTACTCAATACTCTACTGTAGTTAAAACACTGTTTCGTACGTATTGCATCCAAATACAATGCCCTCCAGTTGGGGCACAGGCACACAAGAGTCTGATATTAAATGCCACAACAATGCATATCGAATTTTACATTACATTCAAGTTGCTGATTTTGTCAGGATATTTGATTAATTGCAAACAATTTGCATGCTTTTGTTAAACAATGCACATCTTTGAAACTTTCTGGTAGAGATAGACTGATATATTGATCGATATTTGGTTTTACCGATATATCGGTATTAGCCAAAACAGCCGATTTTATCAGCCTCAGTTGGTATTGACAAAATGCTGTTATATTCCTCACGCAACCAACTTGCGCAAGAAAACACAGCAAACCAAGTCAAGGCAGTTATCTTGCAGCAATGCTAGCAGGCGCATTTTCATAAACAAGCAGACAAGATCAACCCTGGAGCACGCTTCGGCCATTGCAGCCGAAACAAAAGTATCATCATTAATCAGATTAATATAAAACCATAGCAAAATAATGAAATTCCTGCTACTTCAAAAATTTTAAGTCATAAATCCTGAATTTTGATGTTTTTGAAAAAAGATAAGGCATAGAATATATACATTATATTTTTGACAACAAAGCAGAAAACAAGATCTAAAAATTTTGGAAATATTGGTTATCGGTAGCAGTCCATGAATGGCTTATGTATCAGTATAGGGGACCCCAAAAAAGCCATATCGGTCGATCCCTGCTTTCTAGTATCTGATGCTTTTTACAAGTCTGCGTTTTTCTCCCTTTATGTAGTACTTCTGTATGACTATGACCATATGCAGTAGTTCCTGATGCATGTTTTACAGTTTTTGTTCCTCTTCAGTATTGAGTACATGTACCAACTAATTCCTACCCTGTGCAGCATTGCTGTATCGTTGTGATGTCTGAGACAAAAACAAATAAAAACATTAAAACCACAGTCATGTTTGCATATCAAGAAACATACTGTAATTGGAAAGTGAACATAAATGAGGATAGCTATGCAAAAATCAATCAGATGATGCTTCAATGATTATTATGATTATTGGTTACTTATGTTTGCCAAGACCAGGTCAAGATTCAATTGTATACAAGACTCTTCTTTACTAAAGGTGTAAAACACAGGCAGTTGGTTTCATGTGGAAGGTGTACATTCATGATTTTGAAAATCCAGTATGCTGATCTGTGCTGCAGACTGCAAAACTGCATTAATTTATTGATCATTCATTCAGTTTAAGCATCAGTGGTCACTGAATTTAGCTTACATTTTGAAATAAGCCTCACACAAGAGTGCATGGGATACATAAAGTTAGCATGGTTCATGAACCTATTTTATTGCCTTCAGTTTCTTTTATAAGTAATCTCGAACTATTGCCTGGGTTCTTCAACTTGGTAGTGCATCCCCTTGGAGGGCATGAAAGGTGCACAAGGTGGTGTGTGAATATGGCAGCAACATATTGCAGAAAAGCATGAAAAGTTTTTGTCATTGGTAAATTTATTAATTATCAGTTCACTTTAAATGCCATAATTAAAACAATGCAGACAAGACAAAATCTTGGAAAAAACCTGGAATGTGAAGCCAATTTGCAATATACATTTTCTTCAAACAAATTTTGAATTAAACCACTAGTTTCCAAAAAACAGTTGCGTTCTTCACATTAAGCAAGACAAAGGCGATTAAACTGTTCTGTTTTTGTGTCTAATTTTGAAGTTAGGTGAAGAGTATAAAGACCATGGCTTCCATTAGGCTAAGGCTAAAATGCAGCAGTTTGCACGTGTTTTTGTGCAGGAATATCTCTGCCGACGATTGTGCTAGAGAGCTGTTCAAGCCCTCAAAATATTTGACAAATCTTCACGTCTGCAATGAAACAAATTTCTGGTTTTGGGTTTGGTGCTTTTTGTCAGTAACGTCATAATTGGAGTTGTTTTAGATCTTTTTGGGCCACTTCATCTGGCGCTAGGCTCAAACCGCTAGATGGCAGTAGATGGCGCTCATGTTTTCCACTTCATCTGGCGCTAGGCCCAAACCGCTAGATGGCAGTAGATGGCGCTCCGCTAGATGGCGCTCATGTTTTCATTGGAAACTAGGCTAAACTCCAAGTCTTTTGATACTTTGATCAACTTGCTGGGTTTCTGGTTCAAAAGTTATGATCAATAATAAACAAACAAAGTAACTAATACCATAATTAGATAATTATTTTGTTTATTTTAGATTATAACTTTTGAACCAGGAATTCTAGAAAGTCGATCAAAGTCTTAAAATATGTGGATTCTAGCCTAGTTTCCAATGAGAACTTCAGCAAAATACTTCCGTCTAGTGCATAGGTTCCCAAGCTTTTTTGGAACTGGCACCCCTTTCACAAAAATAAAATGGTGTTCGTACCCCCTCATTTTAAAAAAGCGTAGAAATCACAAAAACAGTATGATTTTGCAGTACCTTCATTTTTACAATTACTACTCGTAATACGTAGGCGTATTGACAGCACAACAAAAAATACTCAGTCACAGGCCTACTGTTTAACGCTCATACCTTACTGCTCATTAGAAACAAATTAAGTGATTTTTTGCCAATTATCTAAAAGTATCCACTCATGCCTTGGCACACAACCAGGGACGCCGGAACGGCGGTGCATTACAGGGGGTACTGCCCTCCCTGCCCTTTGAAAGAGGGGGCACAGGTGCCCTTGCATAACAGTATCATACGTAATTTCATGATTTATCAAGATCGACTTGAAAGAAATTTACTGCGCACACATAAAATTCAGAATGGTTTTCTATAATTTCTGTTACTAGTTTTGAGGTCAACATTGTTGCTGAACATATAAATGCGAAAAGAATGACTATTATGGCGTGAACGATAATGTACAAATCGATTGCAGGGGTGAACAAAACCGAAAAAGGTTAAGAAGCACTACTCTAGAATATGCTCTTACCTGACGTTGGCTGAAAGGCTTTGGCATCCACTGACAATGATGTATCCAGCCTAAATTGTTGCAGTTCTTGAGATGAAGCAGGTGGCATATATGGTTGCTGATTTTGATCAACAGACTGCTGATTTCTTTGCATTAATTGTTGGAACTTCGATTCTTTTGCAATACCAAAAGATGGAAGCTCACCAACAAGGGCATTGTTGACTGAAAAAGAGTCAAACTTTTAACCATCTAATAAATGCAAGCTTGGCCCAGTAACAGCGATTTTCTGAAACATTGTCATGACTTACACACTAGATTTATATGAAGTACGGCTGCCAATGAGTTCCAGTAATATATATGAGATACTGCCTAGTACAAACCAACATAGAACACATTCAAACATAAATTGCGTATTCATTCTATAACTCTTTGTGACATCACCATCCAAATCGACTTATTTTTTTGCCTTGTGTTTGTTTTGCTTCAATATACTCCAGCACGGCCGCCACATCTTATATTTTAGATTACATGTGGACGGCTGCAACTTTCAGTATCGAAGGTCGCATGGCCGAAGATTGTGCACTGTTGCACTAGATCAATAAATTTTTCACAAAACAATGCTCACTGCATATTTGTTGAAGCTTGTATTATGAATAAAATTATTTAGTTTGTTATTGACTAGCTCACTACATGGTAATTTATATTGATTAAGACTTGAATGAAAACATGTAAATGCAGTAGTAGAGGGACGATCAGCACACCAGCTAATCTTAATGGGTCTATGACAGTTCAGCGATGGGACGTTTCAGCAACAGGATGTTTTGGCGATGGTGGTCACAAATGTTTCATATGAAAAAGTGTTTTTGAAATACTTTAAAGGTTACACTAGTTACAAAGGATGTTTGCTTACCCTAACCTTAATCCTAAACCCAAACGCTAAACCTAAATGCAGAACTTTTTAAAAAAGTTTTAAGAAGTGCTTCCATCAAAAAGTGTCATGTCTTATTAACTGATTTATTGCTAAAAAGTCCATTGCTGAATTGTCCCATTCTGGTCATAAAATTGAGAATCAAACCTCGGAGCATGAAATTAACTACATCTTTGTTTAACTAGAAATGTTAAAATTACTTATGTGTTCAACCTCAGGAAAAATATTTTGAAAATACAAGGTCTCAATTTTTATTTTATGGAAATGACAAGAATGGCCTAATACTTAGCAAGCAATAGTCTCATTAACACTTTCAGTACTGGCCACACGTATATATGAGGAGAAATTATGCACAGGGTATCGGGCCACATATATATATATGTTCTTAACGAAAATCCTGTTTTTATGGCCCTGGGAGCCAAAACAATGTGCCATTTTTGTGGCTCAAGTGTTTTTTGGAAACTAGGCTATCATCTGAGTTTTTGGATTCCCTGATCCACTTTATAGCTTATCTGGAGCTGAAATTATGGTCCACAAACCAAAAATTGGATATAAATTCAAATCCCACAAATGGTAACCTTGGTCATTTTGGCTAAAAGCCACAACTTGCCAGCTGATTGAGCTAGAGAGCTGTTCAAACCGTGTAAAGACTTGGAAAGTCTTGTGTGTAAAATAAAAAAAATAATTTTAGTTTCAGGCTTGTGGTTTTTGGTTGATGACATCAGGATGGGTGTAGGTTTTGCATTTTTTTTTTGGATGACGTCATCGGTTGATCCAATGAGCCAATTTTTTGGCTCAAAACTTCTTAGAATCCAAAGAAACACCAACCGATGTTAATCGAAGTGTCATAGGATATGCATTTCCTCTTGTAAATTTATAAATTTAGTTTGTTAAGTACCTTGACTATTTTCCTGTGGTTTTCAGTGGTTGGAGGTGGATTCTAACATAAGAATCATTTCAAAAATTGGCAAGGAAGTGGTCAGCAACAACTAGAGATAGACCGATATGTCAGCCTGGCCGATATTTGGGTTTTGCCGATATATCGGTATCGGCCAAAATGGCTAATTTAATCGGCCTCAGTAGGTGTTGGCAAACTGCTGTTACCATATTTTCCAGCTAATAAGCCGATTTTCTGGACCTACTTTTGCGACCTAATTTTCTGGGGTCGGCTTATTGGGCTGATATAGCTTTGGACCAAAAAAAACAGCGGTCAAAATTGGTCACAAAAACATGTATTGCCGGTAACTAAAAGTACATACGGTAAAAAACAACAAAACAATGTCAGCAACACAACTTTATTAAAAGCCATGAAATTCATCATCTTCATCAGTGGAATTGTCGAATAACAAATTCCATTCTTGACCAGACACTTGGTCATCATACGGGTCATTTTCTGTTATTACCGGTAGTTCAGTGGATACATCGCTGTCTTCCTGCGCACTTACGCACTAGGCTAAAGGAAGCTCCCAGTAGCTTTTGTGCTTCTAGGGATGTTATACTTAGCGTGTCGCATGTAGCAGCCACCGCGCTGCGGTGGCTCCGAGTGCTCTCACAGGCGGAGCCGCGCTCCGAGTGCTCTCACAGGGTGTGTTCTCACCGCGCTCCAAGTGCTCTCACTCGGAGCCGCGCTCCGAGTGCTCTCACAGGCGAAGCCTCGTACGAGGACCGTAAGCTTTTGCGTACGACGCAGTTTCAAACTCCCTACCACGCCGTGCCCGCATCTCAACCATTGAAATCATCTCCACCATTATAAAGAACATGCGTTGGTGCGTAATGAATGTAACGCATACCTGACAAACTTTGTTGCAAAAAGAAAAAAAGGTACTGGTAGTTAGGTAACGAAAAATGGAAAAACTTATTTTCAGAGCTAAAAACTGGCCTTGGCTTATTCGCCGGGTCGGCTTATTAGCCGGAAAATACGGTATATCTCTCATGCATCCACACAACTTGCTCAAGAAAGCACAACAAAGCAAGTCAAGACAGTTATCTTGCAGCAACGCTAGCAGGTGTGTTTTCATAAACAAGCAGACAAGATGAACCATGGAGCACATGGCGGCTGTCGCAGCCGAAACAGAAGCATCATTATTAATCAGATTAATTAAAAATCATAGCAAAATATTGAATTTGCTACAATTTGAAAATTTTAACTCATAAATCCTGATTTTCGAAGTTTTTGAAAAAAAGGTAATGCACATAATGCATAATATTTTTGATAATGAAACAGAAAACGAGATTTACAAATTTTGGAAATATCCGTTATCAGTCCGTGAATGGCCAATATATCGGTATCGGCATCGGCCCTAAAAAAGCCATATCGGTCGATCTCTACAACAACCCTAGGTTACCAAACTAAGGAAACCTATTTCAAAAAAGTTGTGCTTGTCAGTTTTGTTTTTTTTACAATGTTTTATACTTCTTTCACAACATATTTTAATAAACAAACAAAGATGGCAATAAAACACTAAAAATACTTGGCATCCTGCAGATATGGCTACGCAACTGCCTGGAAGCAAAAGTGTTAAAAAATGAAATACTCAGTTTTGAACAAATTGGAATCTTTGTGTCAACACAAAATGCAAATAAACAAAAGATCACCAACTGGTGATCTTTTGTTTATTTGCATTTTTACCACTTAGTACAAACAAGTACATGAAATTTACTAAAGAAAAACTGTGATGTGATATATACAATGAAATGATGTATAATCAACATGCATAGAAATGAATGATAATTTACTACATAAATATTTGATGGAGGAAGCCAAAATAGCAGATTGAAAATATGGTGAATGAGTAAATAAAACTAAAGCAGTACAAAATGCAAATAGTTAATCCTTAACATCTTGGCTGCCAGCGTATGAATATATCGTACCTGGAAATAGGCCTGAAATCAAGCATATTTCGGTTGTCTTACCAACTGCATAGCTCCTCAGGCAATTGTGCTAGAGAACATCAGCTTGGTGCTTACGAATGCTGCTTTTGCTTTCCTACATGGGAGTGCTTTTTATGTACTTTTTCAAAAGGTTTCCATAACTTCTTCAGTTTAGGGTTTGGGTTAACAGTTTGGCTTTAGGTTTACAGCTTAGGTTCAGCCTCGATGTGGTTTAGGGTTTTACATCACCTGACAAGGACAATGTGCTCATCCAAATATATCATCCTTGCCATGCGACCATTTCTGACAGCAAAATAAACCCTGCCTATTTTGCAACCGTTGCAATGTCATTGCTCGTGCATAAAACTTCAGTTTCGTGACGCTGCTTTATGTTCTTTTATATTTACAATCAAGATCCATTACTGCTGAATATCGATCTTTCACAGAGCACCCAACCTGTTTTTTTTTTCAATCACAGACCGAAATGAGTTTGAAATGACTGAAAAACATTGAATCATTTCGGTCAAATTGTCTGAAAATATAGGCTAAAAAGCACTGTTACGGTGAGTTTTAATACAACTGTGAGACAAATGACAGAAACATTTCAGTAACCAAAATGTCTCAACGAAACAAACAGCTGACCCAAGTAACAATTTTCCACAAACTCCCATTCGTACCAATGACAAGAAGTCAAAGCATATTTCATATTATCTGAGTCTAATCTTTTTGCTACAGTTAAACAGTTGTTATGGCAGTGGCTACAGGTATGCCTGTGGATCTTGATATGTGCAACCTTATTAACAATTTTGGTACTGGGTGGTTTCTCTATGGTGATATCCACGGGTACCAAGTGTTTTACTTTTAATACTTTGAGAGCCGGCGTACGATACATTCGTACTTCAATTTCGGCCAAAAACCAGCAGTTTTCGGTTGCTTTACCAACGCCATAGCTCCTCTGCCGAGAGCTTTAAGGGCTCAAACGGATCGGCCGGTCTTCTAGTCTTCACTCGAAAAAAGATTTTTTGGTTGGGGGTTGCAGATTTTTTGTGACTGACGTCATAAGTGAAGTAGTTTGGGTGCCATTTTGGCTCATGTTAACTGGTCTAGGGCCCAACCGCTAGGCCAAAGTATTTCACTGAAGTTTTTACTGAAAACTAGGCTCGAGTCCGAGTCTTTTCAGCCTTTGATCGACTTTCTAGCGTTTCTGGTTCAAAAGTTATCATCTAAAATAAACAAATTAATTAATTATCTAATTCGCCAATTAGTCGAATATTTTTATTACTTTAATTAGTCAAATATATCATAACTTTTAAACCTGAAACCCCAGCAGGTCATCCGAAGTATCAAAAGACTCGGATTGTAGACTAGTTTCCAAATAAAAACTTCAGCGAAATACTACCATCTAACAGTTTGGGCCCAGGGCCAGGTGAAGTGGGCCAAGGCTGCCTAGAAGTCCTCCACTTATGACATCACTCACAAACAATCCGCACTACCCAAACAAAAAAAATTTTTTCAAGTGCAAGCTGCAAGACTTACTGCATCTTTTGAGCTTTTGACCAGGTCGGTAGCACTTACAAGACCGGAGAAATTCCTGCGCAAACCACATGCGTTTCGGTGTTTTTTTCTCAGAAATCCCCAAAAGTAGCCGGACGTGAAAGAGTTAAGAACTGCAAGAACCACTGTTTTGGCTTATCTTTGCAACACTATTACTCACCAGCCGATTGAGCTAGGGAGCTGTTCAAACCCTCTATGGATTCAGCAAGTCTTCTATTTTAAAATTGAAAAAAAAACTTTTGTTTTGGGTGTGGGGTTTTCTTTGGGTGATGCCATAATGAGGACATGTTTTCGCCTATGTAGCCAAGTTTACCAGGCCCTGGGCACCAACCCAACAGGCCATTTTTTTGGCTCAAGTTTTTTGGAGTTTAGGTTATCATCGAAGTCTTTAGAGCCATTGATTACCTTGCTAGCATATCTGGAGTCAAAATTATGGCTGAAAATCCAGAAATTGGTAAAAATTGTACCCCTGCAAATGCTAACCTGGGATGTATACCACTAGCCTATTGAGCTAGAGAGTTGTTCAAACCCTCTAAAGATGGGGAAGTCTTGTAGTTCACAATGAAAAACAAATTTTAGATTTGGATGTCGTGTTTTTTATTGATGTTTGTATGATGGGAGTATGTTTATGCATATTTTGTTAACATTAGGATGATGTCATCAGGCCTTGGACAAGTCTTTGGAGGGTTTGATAGACTTTCTAGCATTTCTGGTTCCAAAATTATGGCCAAAATGCCACAAATTACGCAAATCCCTGCCAATCCCCTACAGGATTCCTGAAATATTTGTTTTTTTTTGGCCCTAAAGACTCGTATCAGACCCTAAAATTAAAAGAAGTTCTAAGCCAATATATCGGCTCATTGGATCAACCGATGACGTCATCCAAAAAAATGCAAAACCTACTCCCATCCTGATGTCATCAACCAAAAACCTTAAGCCCAAAACTGAAACCTTTTTTTTTTACTCTGAACTACAAGACTTTCCAAGTCTTTAAAGAGTTTAGAAGCTCTTTAGCTCAATCAGCGAGTTGTGGCTTTTAGCCAAAATGACCAAGGTCACCTTTTGTGGGATTTGAATTTACGTCCAATTTTTGGTTTGTGAGCCATAATTTCAGCTCCAGATAAGCTATAAAGTGGATCAGGATATTCAAAGACTGAGATGCTAGCCTAGTTTCTAAAAAACACCTGAGCCACAAAAATGACACATTGTTTTAGCTCCCAGGGCCATGAAACCAGCGTTTTTGTTAAGAACGTATATATATGTGGCCCAGCAACCTGTGCATAATTTCTCCTCACATATATATATATGGGCTGGTACCAAAAGTGTTAATATGTCACCTGTAACATGACAGTAATGCACAAGGAGAGTGCATTTAAGCTCGGCAGAAATGCACTAAACGTAAAAAGAAAACCCTAAGCCAGCTATGTCCAATCTGCGGCTTGCATGCGGCCTAGTCGAAGGCTTTGTGCAGCCCAGTTTAGGTTTTTGTTGTAGCAAAAGTATCCTATATTCTGACAACCTGTCCTTATTTTGACAATCATGAATTGGACATTTTTGATGCAGGTGGTCTTCAGTGCTACTTTATCATGTCTGTTACCATTACAGTTAAGATTTAAATGCTTCCAGTACCTTAGCTTAAGCTAAATCAGTTTGTTAAGATCAAAGTAAGCCATTCAGTGTGTGGCCCTCATTTTTATGTCATTCAATGTGTGGCCCTGGTTATGATAGCGACATAATTTTTGGCTCAGTAAGCCGTTTGGGTTGGACATAGCTGCCCTAAACCTAAAACGTAGCCATAAGTATAGCCCTAACCCTAACCTCTAACCCAGTGGCGCATCTAGCTTGGCACAATGGGGTCTGTCGTGGAAGAACAGCTTTTGATACTAGTTTCCAAAATAAAATCAAGTTTTCTACAGGTATGATGTCTGAAGACCCAAACTTGGCTAGCAGGCAAGCACAAATGAGCTCTTTAAGACAGTAATGCCGGTCGCATCATCCAAATGCACAAGGACCAATGCTCAAGTTATGTCAGCTTTTGTTTTACACACGTTGTTGTTTACAGCGGATTTATTGCATCACCATTGTTTTCTTATCATGCAGCAAAGTTGGGGATCGCATACGCGGTACTGTGAAAGCACATGCCTTGTGGAACAGCCAGCAAGACAGCAGCAAAGACCTTGCGTAGAAATGATGCTAAGCAATGAAGATTCAACCTTTATTGGCACGGGGTCCCACTTAGATTGAACGCGAATATTACATAATATGTACTGTACAAGGTTGTATAGCCAGCAACATTGGGGAGGGGCAAGTATACAGCATGTTTATATATGTATGAATTATATACCTAACTTTGCCCTATGTAGGATGACCAATGTACACATTCTAACCCATGTTTGGATTGTGTTGTAACACAATTTGTTGGCCAATTCAAAATGTAGGCTACAAACTCTATCTGCATCTTTCAAATAATTGAAGTAGCTACCTGACAAAAATTGGAAATTCCACTGACGGTTATCTCATCCCTCGGCATACGGAAAATGGATATTTTCTCTTTCACTGAAACAACTTTATATTCCTTTTTGGCTTAATCTATAGCCAACTGAAAGTGGACCAACTTTACCTGAATTTGGGAATTCTGTGACACCACACCGCAAATGCAAAACATGTGAAACTCTTGTGGAGATCGAACGCGTCACTCCTCGAGCAATATTGCTAGCATTCAAGATCATTTGTAGCCACGCCCGTAACCAGTTTCGGACACCAGGAAAGGTGAAGAGTTTCCTGAGAGGAGCCCAAATCTTTTAAATTATGTCCAAAACAATTTACCAAAGGTGGAAAAAAATTTTGCAAGAGGTGAAAATCCCCCTTGTTTACGGGCCTGTTTACAGCAGTGGTTTTCAACTTGGGGGTCATGACCCACATGGGATTGTTTGCCCTTTTTCTATGGGTTGCGAGAGCTTCTAATAAAGATATTCATAATTACTTCTATATTTTATATTTTGTATATGGAACCACGTAGCCAACATAATAGTATCACCTGGCAAAAATGATAGCCTACTTTTTCATTCAAAATCATTTCAAGTGTGCATGTGACCATTACCAAGTTATGAGTGTGTAATTTTGTGAAATTAGATATCTGATTGCAATAGCTAACTTGAGATTTATTGTAGTTTTCAATGAGAACGATTTGAATGCAGCACAGGTCTCTTTCACTGATGCTGCCATGTGCATGAATTTAATGAATGAATCTTTATTCAACATGGTGATATCGTATGTTGTTTTTTATTCATTGTGATTTTCTATTGTACAAAGTGCAAGCAACTGCGTATCATATGCCTGACTAGAAATTTTTGGAAGGGGTTGTAAGGTTACATTGTGTTGCAAAATGGGCCACTGCAGGAGAAAGATTGAAAACCACTGATTCAGAGAGAGTGCAACACAAAGTCGGAGGTTTCCCATGGTAATAAAAGAAACTAGCTCTTGCGCAACAATTCCGTGTGTCACGTTTTGCTTAAACCAGCCTTCAATTGCTTGTTTCAGATTGCTGCTTGCTGCATAAGCAGCAATTCGACAAGGCACTAAACACAGTGTTGTGGTTGTTTCGCAATAATAATACACAACATCAGCAGAAAAATGCTGTTCCCTGTACCAAACCACCCGCAGAGTCAAAAAATTAGAGACCTGCTGTGCCAGTGTTCAACAGTTGATCAGCATTAATGCTGAGTACTTACAACGAGAGATCGACCGATATATCAGCCTGGCGGATATATCGGCCGATATTTGAGTTTTACCGATACATTGGTATCGGCTAAAACGGCCAATTTTATCAGCCTCAGCAGGTGTTGACAATTTGCGCCAGTTTGCGCAAGAAAGCACAACGAAGCAAGTCAAGACAATTATCTTACAGCAACGTTAGCAGGTGCGGTTTCATAAACAAGCAGACAAGATTAACCACGGAGCATGCGTTGGTTGTCGCAGCCGAAACAAAAGCATCATCAGGAAGTTTTGCAATGCTTGAAGCTACCACATGCAGGTGTTGTGTACGAATAAACTCCCATTTAGCCGACACGTATAGCCGCAGATGTAACTAATCACTATGAAGAATGATAGAGCTTGCCAGTCAGGTCAACCAATGCAAACAACGTTGAAAATCGCTTCTGCCTGCAGCGTTTGGTTTCTGTCGTAAAATTTATTGCTGAGCGAGGACTGGCGTTAAGAGATGATGAAAACGTTGGATCGTCCAGAAAGTTTGTTTTTTTAAATTTAAAAAACTTTTTTCAAGAAAAATTTCAAAAAAATGAAGATGCAGTGCTTTTGGTGACCGATTTTGCAACAGTTTCACAAATTGCTAATCATTACCAAATATCATTTGTATCATAAAATTTTGTTACAGTTGAGTTGACAATGTGACATCACAATATCAAAAGTTTGTTACACTTGAGTTAAAAAATGTGACGTCACAAGGTTGCGTCTTTGGACAATCTATCCATGGAAATGCTAGTGACTTCATCAATCAACCCCTACCTAAAGATTCTGTATCCGCACATGGGGCCTCCCACCATGCCCGGTCCCCAGGTCTCCCACCATCTAAATCCAGCATTGCCAATACCATTACTTCAGTTGCAGTAATTAATGCAAGTACAGTAGTTTGCTTTTTTAAGGGCATGCAGTTATTTAATGTTACATTACATCAAAATTCCAAACTTGATCCTTTAAGATTTGGATTGACTTTTCAAATTGCAAACCTACTGAGTTGCAGAAGAGTCTGAAAGGTTGATTCGTGACATATATACATAATCAAAATTTCACAAGATTTGTGTAGTATAGGAACTGTTAACAAACATATTATCAAAGACCAAAAAAGTTATTGTTGTTTTGGAAAAATTTTCATTTTTGGCAATGGGCCATTGAATACAGTGCTGTACTAATTTTAACCTCTTTAACTTGATACTTCATTTTGTACTTCCTTCTTCCTTTTCGTTGTTCGCCATCTTTAACCCTTTAGCGGCCATGATTGGCCGGCCCTTTTTTAGCCATAAATCGCCAGCCGCTAGAGCTAGCGAACTGTTCAAACCCTCTGTGGATTCAGCAAGTCTTCTAGTTGACATCAAAAAAAAAAATTTTTCGTTTTCGGTGGGGGTTTTCTGGAGGTGACGTCACAATGAGGGCATGTTTTGGAATTTTGGCCACCTCTTGCTGGCCCTGGGCCCCAACACATTGGGCCATTCTTTTGGCTCAAAGTTTTGTTGACAACTATCCATATCTATAGAGCCCTTGATTGACTTGCTAGCATATCTGTAGCCAAAATTATGGGTCAAAAACCCAGTTTTTGGCCTAATTCAAAACGTTTCAGAAAAGGCATAATTTGCCTTTTTAGGACAAACTTTGGCCAGCCATGACTCGGCAGTAGATTGAGCTAGAGAGCTGTTCAAACTCTCAAACCCAAAATGAAAAATTTTTTTTTCAATTTTGACTCTAAGACTTGCTGAATCCGTAGATGTTTTGAACAGCTCTCTAGTTCTAGCAGCTGGCGATTTATAGCCAAAAAAGGGCGGGCCAATATATTGGCTCGCGCGGTCATTAAAGGGCCCTTTTAGTCCCACGTGCACCACTTTTTTGCTGAACTTTGCACAACCATAACTAGCCAACCGATAGAGTAAGAAAGCCGTTCAAACCCTCTAAAGATGCGGGAAGTCTTGTAGTTCATATTTTTTTAATTGGAAAAGTTAGGGTTTTGGTTTTCTTGTGGGTGGTATCATAATGGGGGTACATTCACGCATTCTGGTTGAGGTCATCAGGCCCTGGGCTTCAAACCAATGAACCAATTTTTTGACTCAAAGTTTTATTGGAAACTAGGCTATAATTCAAGTCATTAGAGCCTTTGATCGGCCTTTTAGCATTTCTGGATCTAAAATTATGGCTCTAAAACCCAAATTTTAATGAAAAATCAAGTCTAGCAAAAAGTAACCTTGGCCATATTGGCTGAAGGGCATTACTCACCAACCAATTGAGCAGGAGAGCTGTTCAAACACTCAACAGATGCGGAAAGTCTTGTAGTTTTAATTTAAAAAGAAAAATTTTAAAGTTTCAGATATTTGTTTTTTTGTTGGTGACATCATAATGGGAGTAAGTTTATGCATATTTGGATAAGATTATCAGGCCCTGGGTGCCAACGGCAAGAGCCAATTTTTTGACTTGAAATTTTATTGGAAACCAGGTTGTTGTACGAGTCTTTAGAGGGGTTGATTGACATTCTAGCATTTCTGGTTCAAAAGTTATGGCCAAAAAAAGGCAAAAAATTAGGGAAATCCCTTTGGGGATGTTGTATAAAATAAGCAGAGGATATTTTGAGACCAGCATCTCCTAAATGAGAGGTTTCAGATGATGTATTGTACATGCCAATAGCATGTGTGCTCGTCAATTTATCACCATTCAAAATTTATGTCACACATGAGTAATTTTGATGACTACCCATTTTCTTTACGCCAAAATTGGGATAAGACAAAGAATGACCCTTCTGTGTTGGTTGGCACTTGGCAGTATCTCATAAATATATTCGAACTCAGGGCCACAACCAACTGATATTTTTTGGTGAGGGCAAAACGATGTAACTTGTTGTTATACCTAACAAATACATACGTTTTTAAAAATTTTGGAGGAGCAATTGCCTGATTGCACCCTTTCTGGATGCGGGCCTGCTCGAACTCATTGGCAGCCGTACTTCATAAAAGTAATGCGGCCAGCAATAGCAAAAGGTTGTACACTCCTAGTCTAGCGGTTGGGCCCAGGTCAGGTACCAGCGGCCAAAAATTGTCAAAAACCTACCTTACTTATGACGTTACTCACAAAAACTTGAAACCCAAAATTATTTTTCATGGCAGACTTGAAGACTTGCCAAGTCTTTTGAGGGTTTAAACAGCTTTCTAGCGCAATCAGCTATGCAGTTGGTAATTCAACCAAAATATTCCTGTTTTTTCCCCGATTTCCAAGTACGTTATATTCGTAGACCAGCAGCGAACATGTCAAACTGTGAAGCTAATGAAGCTGGCTCGTCCTGATCGGTTTCACCTATGTATTATATTTACTTTCACTAAAATAATGTGTTTTTTGCACATATTTCATAAACATTCTGCAGGTGTTACCTCAGATATAAAGGCATATTAGATGTTGGAACCAATACCAATTGGTAATATACAAATACCACAAATAGGCTATTCCGGCACACTGACTGATAAGCCTACTTTGATGAGGATTCATGTATCTGAAATTTTCGAAAAAATTGCAGTTCTAACAGATAATCTTCACACAGAAGTACAGGATGCTCATGCAGAGAACAGAGCAGCGATTCCACCACTCGATTAAATAAAACATGGCATCTCTCAGTAAAATCTATTCACATTATGTAATAGACGTAATAATTGTACCATAGAATGATTTGTCTGAAGTGATAAGTTGCTGTTTGCTAAGGTGCAAAGTTGGAATGCTTAAAATTCGCCATTTTATTCATGATTGCTGATGTTTTTGGTAAAAAACAAAATGCATGTTATCAGAGGATGCAATAAATTAGGAACAGAAATTTCTTTCACCCTTCTTTCATTCACTTGTGCAAAAATGAAATTTCATTCACCCGCACAAAAATCAAATTTCATTCACCCTGGGATGAATTATTCACCTGGAGAGCCACTGATGTAGCAGATGTGTTTAGGTCTGCTGTACCAATAGTTTTTAGTTCAGCTCTCACCCTGGTGACTTTCGTTTCGGTAATAGTGGTTGCACAGTTTCAATTCATAGGACCGGTTTTTCTTTACTTTTTTCAAAAGTTTCCCAAGTTTAGGTTTAGGGGTTAAGTTTACAGATTAAGGTAAGAGCAGGGGCGCATCCAGGGAGTCTGTTAGTCTGTCATGACAGCCCTCTTTGTATTGTAAGTAGAGATTGACCGATATGGCTTTTTTGAGGCCGATACCGATATATCGGCCATTCATGGGCCGATACTGATATTTCCAAAATTTTTAAATCTTGTTTTCTGCTTCATTATCCAAAATGTGGTGTATTTTATGCCGTACCTTTTTTTCAAAAACTTCAAAAATCAGGATTTATCGGCAAAAATCTTTGAAATTGCAGCAATTTCAATATTTGATTATCTTGTTAGGATAGTATACACTGTTTGCAATGAATAAACACAGTGCCATGAATAAAAAAAAAATGTTACAATAACAAAACAATAGGAAAGAGCACTAAATGTGAGAGAACTACCTATGGTGCTTAAACCAAAATAAGCAAAAACAGTGCTTGAAAGTTTAAAATTCGTTGATGATTTTCTTGCTAATCGTTACGCTTCATTGACCACAAAAAGTAGTCATTTTGTATATATAGTCCATAACTTCGCAAAACCTTAACAAATTTCAAAAAAAAAAATAGTTTTTTGGAATCAGCATGAGATGTTCTATCTGCTTATTAAATTAGAGGAAAATCTGAGATGGTGGTTTGACTGGCTGAGGCAGTTGAGAGAGAATGACCCAGAACACATTCAAACATTAATTGCGTATTCATTCTATAACTGTTTGTGACATCACCATCCACATTGTTATGCATCATGTCGACTGATTTTCTTGCCTTGCGTTTGTTTTGCTTCAATATACACCAGCACGGCCACCAAATCTTATATTTTAACTTACATGTGTATGGCTGCAACTTCCATTATTGAAGGCCGCTTGCGGCCATACAGCCGCAGGTTGTGCACCGTTGCACTAGGCAGAAGTACTTTCCTGAAGTTTTCAATGGAAACTAGGCTACTTAACTTTTAAGACCTTGATCGACTTTCTAGCATTTTGGTTCAAAAGTTATGGCTTAAAATAAACAAAATAATTAATTATCTAATGATGGGATCAATAATTACTTACTTTGTTGTTTTTAGGTCATAACTTTCTAACCCGAAACCCTAGCAAGTCATCCAAAGTATCAAAAGACTTACTAAAGTGAAATACTAATATCTAGCAGTTGGGCCTGGGGCTAGATGAAGTGGGTCAAAAAGGCTTAAAACAACCTCATTTACATGACATCACTCACAAAAAACCTGAAACCCAAAACCAAAATTTTTTTCATTGCAGACACGCAGACTTGCCGAATCTTTTAAAGGCTTGAACAGCTCGCTAACGGAATTGTTGGCAGGGACATTGTCATGCAAAAACATGTGCAAACTGCTGGATTTTAGCCTTAGCTTACCAGCACGGATGGTGATATAGAATCAGGTTTAAAAACTAATGTTTGCGTCGAGAATAAGTTCCCTTCAAAACTTGAAAGACGAAAATGGGATGACGATTATATAAAGTATGGGTTTTTTATCCCAGAAGTGAAAAATCGAGCCATGAGCCGTCTGCTCAATTCAATCCATGCTTTTTTATTTTAAATATCAACCAGTTTTTCGCTCCTTCAAATCTGCAGAGTCATTTACAAAACAAACGAACATTCAATAGAGCAAGCCCCCACAATTCATTCTTTGAGCAACAGCATGAATATTGTGCAAACAGCAAAATTCCTCTAGTCATCAGTCGTAAACAACTCTGCACTAGTAACGAGCCTCTTCTTTCCTCTTTTCAAACAGGGCTTGTGCTGATAAATAAAACCAAAAAAGGCTGAGTCTGTAATCTTATCATATCTGAAGGTTGTAGTCAATGCAATGTGATATGGCGGAAAGCAAGTCATGGATGAAGTAGAGCAAATGAAATACCATGGTCTAACAATGAACACTCGATGCGCTATGATTATTGTCACATCAGCCATATTCACAATAGGGTGAAATGGGAAATCAGCAATTGATGACAAGGGTGAACAAAATCCGAAATGGTTGCACTGCACTACACTACCACATCAGTGCCGCTTAAGCAGGGTTTCCCAAACTTTCTCTGGCCATGTACCCCTTCAGCATTTTAGTAGATGAGTATGCACCCCTAAACATAGGCGATTAAGGATTTTTTCCAGACAAGGGCAAAAGTGGATTCTCCATGGGCAGTGGTGTAGGAGGCAGGGGTGCAGGGGGTTAAAGCGCATACCAAATGTTTTGATTTGTTGAAATCCGGCCAAAATCCCTTAAAATCCGGTCAAAAATGGTGCCCAACGTTGTTTGACTTCAAAAAATGATGCCCAATGTTTGCAGAAAAGCACATGAATCCTTTTTTTGGAGGTCACTCCAAACATAGTTCTTTATGGGAAAAAATCTGTTGGCAAAAGTCACACAAAACTTTTCGGGCAAGTTTGGGGTCTTCGGGCAAAAATCCTTCGCACGCCCACAAATTTGGCTGCTTCTTCACTTATGTCCAGGGATTGGGCAAAAATATGTTTGCAGGGGAGGGCCAAAAGTGGCAAAATTGTATTTTCACCACTCGAAACTAAGAAAACAACTTTTTCTACAAAAAATTTGATGGGATTGATGGGCCCTCCTCTACGACACCCATACCCCTAAAACTTTTTATAACAAAAAGGTTGACAAAAATAACAAAAATATATTTACTAATAAGCATATAATGAATTTTGAAAATAATAGTCACTGATATTTTTTTTTTTTAATCATTGAACCAGACACGAAGTTCGCAGAGCACAAGCACACACTATCTGCACATCACAGATTGATAATAATAGACACAGAACGTTTTGTAACGGCNTTGGTGGTAGGACTATAGGATTACAGACACTTGTTAGCTAACTTGTAACACTTCGTACAACATTACATTACAGACACTTTCTTAACATAGTTATTCGCTAACTCGTAACAATTGGTACAACACTCCATCCAGAGTAGGACATGAAAATCGCATGTTAAGAAACAGAGTCCAACCCTGGCCAATGCCATGTGAAGCACGAATGCATTGTGGCCTGCACATGCCCTCAAACTAACACCGGAACGTCCGGGCCTTCAGTCACAAAATAAAATGCGGTTGTATTGTTAAAAGAGTAAGTACGAATACAAACAATCTGACTGCATCAAAAGCGCGCAGCCATACGTTGTTAGACTTCCTGCATCTTTCGAGAAACAGGCACAGATTTTATCTCAATAAAGCCTCAAAGGTAGGAATGTTATATTGAACCTGATGAGTACTAACTCACTCGCCACAGCATGTTGTACAGTGCCCTGCAACCAAAGTTGTTAGCCCCAAACAATCTGTGGAAGTATGCCTTCCTGAAATCATACCATAATTGTGATGCATATGTGGGCATGCAGAAGGAATGAAAAAGTACATTTTTCACTACGTTCGAACAACGGAAAAAAGAAGCTTTTGATATCACAGTTGTCTGAATATCTTTGTCATCTGAAAGCTCAATATCTCGTACAATCCAAATCTTTGTAGTGGCTAACATATTTTGCTCTTTGTACACCCAGTGTCAGCAACGGGATGACCGTGCTTTTTGCCATCTTAGCCTTAAACGTCATACAAACAGTTTTGCTGCAGTTGAAAATAATTTCATGTAATTCTGCATAAGCCTAACAACAAACATCTCGTACTGTATACTTTGCAACCCACGTACACTTTGTCAAAACACACAAATATCATCAGCAAACATTAAGTCGTTCAATAAGATTTCAACCATATAACACCCAGCTTTAATGTTGTTTAGTTCAAGAAACAAATAATCGAAATATACAGCAAGCAAGTATGGACACAATACTCTCACTTTTCTAACCTGATTAGTAACATGCAACAGTTCAGACAAATTCATATGTATAAATAGTTTGAAATGAATAATATATAAACATATTTTTTCCATTCTATTGCTAATCTTAAATGTACCCCTTCAGATAGGCGAATGTATCCCTATGGGTACATGTACTCCAGTTTGGGAACCCCTGCGCTACAGTGATGAACTTAGCGTTTTATTCTAACCGCACCATGCGAGGCATAGCCACTTCCTTAACTTTCACCTAGGTTATTCTGTCTTCACAAATTAGTTTAATAATGGCTTTCATAAGCAACAAAAACATTTGATTTAGACATCTAAGACATGTTAGAAGGTTCTACTTCTAGAAGTTCTAAACAAGGTAAATAACAAGACAAAAGTACTCACTGTGTTCTGCAAACATAGCTGCATCATTGTGAGAATATTCAGTCATCTTCTTAGATTTTCACCCAAAGCATTAAACTTAAGAAAATGAGCATGTACTTCTGAAGTAAAACCTTGTCTGACTCTGGGCTATAGTACAAGCTCAAGAATGGTTCAAATTCTCATTTGTCCCAGTGCCCAAGCAGAAGGAAGGAGACAAGGTCAAAGCATAGTTTTCACATTCACAGGGCAGATGGAGATAATTGAAAATCAAGGTCAAACACTTGTCAAATTTTTTGAAGTATATTCTTAAACCACTGTTTGTGCGATGGGTCAATCTATTTATAGGTTTGGTGACTGTGAGCAGATTGAGACTTTCTGGATAAATAAAGCAACACTTGCCAACAGTAGACTGCTTTTCATGCATGCAACAACAAGTATTAGTATCCGCTTCAGCAGTTTCCCAACAAATGCGGAGTCTTACATATTACAACAAAATCATCGCAGGTAGTTACGTAAAATTTAGCTAACACTGCCACCTTAAAAAATGAACAATATAATTACTCCAGGCAGGCCTGGGCTACCTTAGGCTAACTGTAGGCTAGGGATCCTCCAGTGATGCCACTGGGCTCAATCATTTCAACATCAAGTTTTTCAAGCTTCAACATCAAATGTCAGGCATCAACATCAAAAAGGTATGACTGCTATCAAAACTCTTTATAACATGGTTCCTATATTGCACATCTACCACTGCTTTATGAAACCATCTGTTTGGCTAATAATTGGCTCTTCAAGCTGTCAGTATCTGATTCACTGCATTGTTTCATAAGCAGCATTCACAGAGCTAAAAATTTTTTCGACCGTAAGCCCTTTTACAAATGTAGGCTATTTGGAAGTACATCGATGGATTTCGCAAGATCAATTAATTAAATTGCTACTGAAAATGCCAGATCATGCTCACCAATAAATCCGTTCAACTTCAGCTCTGCAGAAGCAACTTATAAAGCATCATGCAACCTTTTATCATCAGAAACTTTACTTCTAATTTCAACTGAGACAATTTCATCAAGTGTTTCGAAGAGTGCATGGCTTTAACACGTAATTTGATGTCTTTGTATTATAAACGGTCACTCCTTTGGTGGATTTGAATGATGTACTGCATTAATTTAAATCGTCGCTGATATTTGTCAAAATCATCAGTTTTCATCATACAGGTCATTAGGTAATGTCTTCAAGCCACGACTGGTTAAGTTAAACTTAAAGGCCGGCAAGTATACTATACTTTCCTCTATAAAAGTGCAGCCACTTTTAAATTAAAAAGGAACTAAAACCTGGTTGTGTTATAATGCCTCCGAGGTCCGAATCTACAACACAAGGATTTTGTCTAATGCACTTGAAATTTCTATTTCATAAGGTTAAATAGTAAAAAACAGAATACAAAACTGGATTTGATCCAAGTAAACAAACTAAGCTCGGCATCACTAAAATGAGAACATTTGATGTTGACAGTAAGAAAATGGCCTTAACATATTGCAAACAAAGTTCAGGCGGCCAACGTTCTTGTCAAACTGCGCTAGCAAAACAAAGGGTCGAGGTAGCCTACATTTAGTATAAGGTTAAAGAATGCAGACCACCTCCACTGTTTCCAAATCAAGGGTGACGAGAATGTATTCTAGGGTGCGTTTACTGTGATATTGCATTCTCAACAGAAAAGGTGCCAAACTAAAAGCTGAACTGGAAAGAAATGCAAAACAAGTCACATGCATGGACATGCTTTACCATCAGTGTATGTATAATGCAAATGGTCCCAATGCCTGCAAAATAGCATTTTTCATGATCAATAGTTGACATTGGGACTGTTACAATATATATATATATATCAAACCCATTATTGCTATGTCTTAAGGCAATTATGCTTACCAATACCAGTAATAAGCTACAATACTTTTGGTATAGCTGGCTTTCCATACAGTACTTATCACGGCGCATGGTGAAAGGGTAATACAATCATCTCTAAATTCTTCAAACATTTTGTGATCTTGAGATGGACATAGCCTACTCTATGTCTTATGGTATGCACGATTGATTGCATACCATTAGACATTTTTTGCAAGCATTTTTATGGTGTGCACATTGCATTTTTTTATGCATTTCTTCTTTTTCTTTACAATTTTTAAGCTTATCTCATCACTTCCAAAGATTTTAGCTTGAATTTTGTTGATGTGTTGCATCAAATCTGGTTAACTGGTCAAGCTGCCNAATGGTTGAGTAAGGGTCAGTGGTGTCAGTACCGCCAGCGTANGGATGTACCACAAGTGTAGGGTTGTACCTCCAGCGTAGGGCTTGATTCAAAAAGCAACTGTTGGTACCTCCAGTGTTGGGATGCCTTTAGAAAGCACCTGTTTCAGTGTTTGTACCTTGAGCATAGAGGTTGGTTTAGGAAGCAACTGTTTGTACCTCCAGCGTAGGGACACCTTTAGAAAGCAACTGTTTGTACCTCCAATGTTAGGGATGCCTTTAGAAAGCAACTGTTTGTACCTCCAGCGTAGGGATGCCTTTAGAAAGCACCTGTTTGTACCTCCAGCGAAAGGATAACACTAATTGGAAGGCCAGCGGGCTGTAGGACCATGTTTCCAAATGAAAAACATGAACTTTCGGCAGGCTGCACAGAAGACAGAGGGCGGGCCGGCGGGCTGCCCTGCACAAAAAGGCAGTCCGGCGGGCTGCAGAAAAGGGCGGGGCGGGCTACAGAAAAGGCCTGCAACTGTTTGTATCTTCAGCGTAGGGATACCTTTAGAAAGCAACTGTTTGTACCTCCCCAGCGTAAAGAGTTGATTTGAAAGCAACTGTTTGTACCTTCACAACCTAAATAAAGCGTATATTATGTCAAAAAAGCAAACTTTGAACTTGAGACAAGCGGGAAACAATACTATAGGTATTCCACTGGCCACTCTACATCATTACAGCCCATCTAAAATGTTTGCACAGTGACAGAGTCATCCCTACTCAAAGGTACAATCAGGTAAATCATATCTGCCAATTTACAAACATGATTCTCTTCACAGTGGCTTTGAGTTTGACTAACAAGTTTGGTAAACTAACGCACTGCCCTCAAAAAAGGTATTCTGTAGTACGTTTCAATTCAATCTTGCAAATACGTACAACTGTTTATAGTCACCACTGTGTCCCGTACAATCAACTTTCCCTTTGAACAGAAAACACTAGCTAACACAACCGCATGACGACAATTTTGAATTTTAACTTTAACTTAAGACGGTCAGTAAACTTGCAAACTATCTTTGAAAAATGGTAAAAAATAAGAAAACTATTGCTTACAATATGAAAATTGTTTTCAACATCAAATTCATAGCGTATACATCAAACATAAAAAAAATTTCTGAAAACATCAAATCTGATGTTATAACATCAAAAGTGTGGCATCTCTATTCTCTGGGATCCACCAATCTAACCAAGGTAAAACAAGCCCGACTTTTGCCAGCCCCACTTTTAAAGTAGATGCGAGGTTCGTGACAAAAGATCCACGGATGAATCGCTAAATAAAAAAAACATTTTGAGGGCGTACGGTAGAAGTGAAGTGATGATCGGATAGTGGTTTTTCACTATCCGATCCTATCCTGTTTTTGAAAAATGATATCCGTATCCGATCCGATTCCTGTTTTGGTTGAAATCGTACTATCCGTATTGATAAATGATCTATCTGATCACCTGCCTGTGTTTGTTCTCATGATATCTAAGCCATTACAAAAATGGAAGTCAAAAAAGTATACCAAGCATGACTACTCCAAATTTGACTCAGAAACTTTTGTAACTCAAGTTCAAGAGACATTGAATCAACTTCAAATTGACCAAAATAAGCCAAGTGAAGCCCTAGACTTAGGTATCTTATGTCTTAATCGGTACCTCAAAGA
>JGI24159J19872_10000791_pt1 | contig 31373 bp, 19 predicted proteins | sample Ectturendosymbi4_FD_19872 | JGI IMG/M metagenome (IMG submission 19872)
CACAGCAAATATAGCTTTGCACTCAGTGTTCACTCAGATATCAGAACTAAACCTTAACAATTAAGACGTATTTCCACAAGCTTGCATAGACGTATTCTAACAAGCCACGTAATTTTATATTGCATGAAAAGAAGCCTGCATAAGTGTAGTTTGACACTCAGGCACATTGGTCACACTCGCACAAATAATGGATTTTTCAAACTTGTGGAAGCATTGCTACAGACTCACTCATGCTTCTTTTCACAAAGTACAAATGTACGTGGCTTACCCCTATCAGCATGTCTCTCTGCATTACCTGCCAAGATGTGTGCGTTCAAGAGTCTCATGCAACAAAACGCCTGCTACCGTAATATAAAGTGAACCTTTGCAGGTTTGTTGCCACAGTATTATTATGCAATAAAGACCAACAGTAGAACAATCCGCTCCCGACTTTCGCAACCCACGTCTGCAGGCAAAGGAATGGACATCAGTGAACTGCAAGCCCATCTCTGCATAACACTATAACTGTGAACCTGACTCTTGTGCAATGTGAGTTTCATACCAGCAAAAAACTGTCATTACAAGAATCAAATCAACTAATCGGAATTTAAGATGCCGACTTCAGGCTTTTCCAGAAATTTTTGGTTCTTAATCCCAATTTCCAGGGGGGGAAAACGGCCATTTGCCTCCCCTACGAACGCCCATGCGATCATTGACTATTTTATATTAGGTTTCACAAACAAGGCCAGCTCATCTAATGAACCAAAGGAACGTTTTTGACTAATTGTTAGCACAAGTTAATTCTTAGTATCCTTAGCGATTAAGTAATGTGCAGTACAAAAATATTTTTGGCGATGAGTTTCAATGAAGTCAAGTGTCATGTCAACACCTCTTTAGGTCTGGTGGGGGGGGTGCATCCCCTGCATCCCCCCCTGTGTCCGCGCCTGCTTACAAACAGCGTTTTGAGGTGGTATGATGATGCCAAATGGAAAAACACGCAGTAATGTAAGTTTATTGGCTGCCCTTGAACTTGACCTACTGCTTCACCTGCACACATAAGACAGGATAATTCCTCAAGCACAAGCTTGGCCTTTCAGTTTTGGAAATACGTTGGCTACGAAACGTTTGACACAATTTCACAATTTCAACTTTAATAAATTTTAGAGGCGGATCCAGAGGGCAGTTTCAGTTTGAAAGCGATAAATGAAGCATTGGGATATCAGTTTTCGATATTGTAAGTCGTTTTCAAAACAAACGCATGTGTGGCGAAAGTAAATAAACTTTTTGTGTTAAAACTGATTTACTAGCTCAGAGGTGGGAAAACTACGGGCCGCGGGCCGCATGCGGCCCGCAGGGCAGTCACACGTACACAGATAGCACATGTTTCGAGTCTATGTTAAAGTAATTTTATCGATTAGATTAGAATTAAAGTTTTTTCCACACGTTTCATTCGAAACCGCCTTTTTACTCAACCGGAAGGGAATGTTGTTACCTTCATTTTGTGGCAGCTTATGTAAAACTTTTTTAAAGTTATCAAAGCGATCATAGATGTAATATATGTAATACGAGCATGCGGCCCTCGGTAGCAATAAAATCTTCAATGTAGCCCTCCGTAGAAAATGTTTGCCCACCCCTGTACTAGCTCAATCTAAGCAGATTGCTTCATGTACTGCTCTTACCACATAAGAAAAAACATTTAAGGGTGCCTAAAAGATTGATGTATCCGTTTGAGCCTGCAGTGTTCATCTCAAAGGTACTGTGGCTTGTAGAAATGAAGCAAACGACGATTGAACTTTCGCAGCATTGTACTTGATTCAATCAAAAGATGACGTTATTGCATCGAGAAGTATGCACTCCAGACGTGCTGGAGCTGCTGACGTGAGCTATGGTAGACAGCGCTTGGAACATTTTGATCGCAGAACTACTTTGAACATGTGCGTATAGTTGCCGCTCAATTCACAAGGGGTTAACGGTTCCCGCTAGGGATCTGGAAAGTACAAAAGGAAAGTTTTGACGCCGTCTCTTCCTTGTGCGTAACGCGAACAAAGCGATTTCTCACCGCGTCAGGAGATTCCCAGCGAGATTTTCACTTCAACAGAGGAAAGCAGAATCACACGCCATTCAATTGCGCTTTCAGTGACAGCGCATCGCTCTTGTTCAAAGGCTGCGCGGGTAAAGGCGCAACAAGGGCTGAAATCATTCGATGACCTTGATGCAAACGCCCTTAGCGCAAGACGCGCAAGTGATAGCCTACCATGATGTTGTGCAACGCGACCAGATAATTGCTGCTTTACTCATTCGAGACCATCTGTCGGCGATGAACCACTTCACTGAACTGTAATTGAAAATTCATTGAAAGGTGATAATATTTCAGAGTTTCTTGATTAGGATTAGTCCACTCGTGACGTAGATAAATTGTGTGGACCAGACTTTCCCGTTTTGGAAACCGCAGCCTTGTTGGCTGTGTGTGTCCCCGTCTGACACTGCAATTGCGATGGCCGTGAATCAGGCAGAGGCTTGATCAGCGATGGTATGCGTGCTAGTGTCCAAAGTGAAGTGCGCGAAAAAAATCATGCTACCCAAGCGCTTGACAAGAATTCTGAGAATATTTTATCTGAAAGATTGGCTCTATATGATATGACACTAATTTTTCGGAAAGATTAGCCTATAGCTGTTCAAGTTAGCGTCTTGCATCCGGGAAAGATAGTAAATTTAGTTGCGTGTTTTCGAGCCTCTCCTCGCTTGACCGTTGCAAAAACACGTCGCTGTTGAAGTTCAACTAAACAAACTTGCTTTCTTTTATCTCATGACAAGTCCAGACAAGAGTGGCCTCCATCAGTCCAAGATCCTTGAAACGCCACTGAAGCGAAAAATATCCCAGACTTATTCGCTGCGAAATATTATTCCAATAATTTGGTATTCCTCATGGCCCGCAAAAAAAGACCTGGTTTGTTTTGATAGCGGCAAGTCGTGACTTGCTGTTTTGTCTAATCTGTGGTTAAATATGTCAGGGGGTTAAATTTTTGAAAAAGCACCAGTTAGTTTGAAGAGCGGTTGCTCAAGTTTTAGGTCATGAACTTGACGAATTGTAGCAAAATATCCAACAATTCTTTTTGTAGTCTGAGAATCTGTTGTTAAGTATTTTGTGGCAAGGGCTTTCCTGTAACTAATAACACCAAATTACGCATTTTAAAGTACAAGTTTCGTCTTCCACGGACGGTTTCTGTACTTCTGATACCGATGTATTTGCTTAACAATGAACTATTAAGTGAAGCACATTGAACCCTGTCATCAAGCTTGATTTGCGAAGTAGCAGCACAAAAAACTCCAAGCGAAAAGGGTGGGGTAGAATACTTTGAAATCAGGATAGATCTGCGTTTGGAATACAGATACAAATCTGATATATCGAACTTAAAGGCTGTCGGCCTATCATTCAGGTTTGCTATGAGCCAAAATTTGTAAAAATTCCTCAAATCCAACAAAGCTGTAATCTAACTACTGCCTTAAAAGTAAAGCCCTATATTTGTGGAAACGTTATGGAAAAGCATTCCTGAACATGAAGGAACTTTGAAATCATTTTACTGAGAAAACCACAGTGCTGCAGTGAAGCGCGCTACAATGTCGAAGATCAAATATATTATGGATACAAGACACGATTTTCGAAACCTAATTCTTTTCTTCTCAGCTATATGAGAGGATTACTCTTTCAGTATGAAAGGTGTTAACTAGAAAGACGTTTGTGGGTTTGCAGGAACCCTTGGAAAATTAACCTGGACCGAAGTTTATATATTGTGCGGAATAGCTTGGTAGATTTCGTACACTTTAAGAAAACGGTGAAACATCAGATGGGCTCGTGTGTCACTTGGCATGAAATGCTTTTAATTGCCACATCTACGAAGGCTGTAGTTCGGCAAAAGATAACGCTCGTTTCAACGCGTTGGTCAAGCATCCGGCGCGACAAGCCAGCCCATGATAAGACAAGAGCGGCAAATTGGCCACTCGATGACGTATCAGGTGGCGAGTGAAGCGTTCATGCTTCCTTCAGCGTATGAAAGTTGATGAAAAGACCCACCGACACCACTTTAACCTGTTGCAAAAAAAGTAGAAGCGCAATGTCCTTGGCGGAATCCGCTATCGCGACGCGACCGGCCAGACGCCGCCGAGCACATCAACGACGGATTGACGCGCTTATCGTCACAATTTTGTCATGCCTTTATTCTGATAATCCGCCTTGATACACTTCGAACTAGCAAGCGAGATCGCGCCTCTGAGCAAACACGGCCAACGAGCTTGTGTCAACAGATGAGGTACTTGCGGATTGCAAACTACTACGTTTCGGAACCAAGCCGTGCTCACACAAGGGTCGAGTGAAACTTTTGCGCAACACCATGTGGCATGTGTAAGATTTCAGCGCAGTCCAGAAAGCAGCATCTACCCAACGTGCTGCAATTGCAGCAGCGCTGCTGTAGGTTTCGATGTTGCGTCGGGGCACAGTACACAATATCCAATAGCTAGACTTGGTTTAACTGCCCCGCGACAAAATATGCTATTCGCCGGCTTGTTACAGCGCTTTTGAGTGGAAGAGCTCTTGAACATACCTTGGTCGTCAGCGTCTCGCCCTGTCGAAACACTTGAGCGATGAACAAAAACTGTTACGCTATGCGGGTGTGCGCAACTGTTTTGCCAGAACACCGGTCTGCTAAAAGCAGTGCTATTCCGACGTTTTGCGCCATGCGCCCATGCCTTAAAATCGTTCAAATTTTCCTTGATGTTGAAGAAGTTATCAATATTCCTGAACATTTATTCGGAAAAGTGTGTGAGAGAAAATTGTCACTTATTTAAAAATGATTTTGGTTAAGGGGAAGCAAGAAGCAAAATTACCGTCAAAAGTTGGCAGGAAGTAGGATATGTGTCTGACGAAGCATTTACATCTTTACCTATCAGGCATATTTCAAGTACTTTCAATAAAGCAATGCAGCCCATGCCTCAGTTCCTGTATTTCGACACTTATACCCTATTTTACAAATTCGTCCCCAACACCACATCTTTCAATACTTAATTTCATACCTAAATTCTTGTAGTTCTTTTCTCCTACATTTTTCAATAATTCGTGTCATTTGTAAAGAATGAGTTTATCTGCAGCTGCACAACGGCTTAATCACAAAGAAATGTGGGCCAATTTTGCTTGTAGGAACGCTAAAACCCAAAATTTGCGGCTACGAATTTCCAAACTTGAAAACTTCAAACATACCAAGTTGTCGGTGTTTATGTGTCTTGGGATCGAAAAAGCTTATGGCTGGTCTTGAAAGATATGCACACAGCACTAACTTGCTCTGTCATTCTGTTTACTTCCGTTAAGTTTGCTCTTGCGTTGTTTTCGAATGTTTACTTCGGGTAAATTGGTTAGGATCATAGCCAGCGTCATCAGGGTATAGGGGATCTTTCTCGTTCTCTTCCACTTGCCAGTTACTACGTGTCGCTGGGAAATTCACAACTGCGTCAACTTATTTGTCGCGCCCGTAAAAGGCATCTCTGATATAAAGTGGTGCACTATTGGACACATCGCATGCGGCATATGATTACAACATGGCAAATACCTAGCGATAAACACACGTGATTTAGAATGCATTCTACAGAACAAGATCTCAGAGAAATGGGAATCGAAATGTCTGGCAGGCATGGCGTTAATCATGAAAACTGGCAGTTATAAAGTTGGCACAACAAGCAGCTATCGCACAAGACATTACTATCCTTCGCCCTCCCGGGGCAAAATTTCAAACATATAGCAATGAAATCCAAGATCTATCAAGATATGCTTCAATAGTATATCGTGAATCTAAAAAACGGTCTGAACAATGAGAAACAAAGACGGGCAATTTTCGTAAGAAAGGAATTATCCAGGTTTATGAGCTGTACTTACAGTTTGCTTTCTGTTTCATAGTCATTTTGGTCTACAATTACTTCCTGTTTCCTTAAGTTTACGGGGATGTGAAGACATAGTCACACGAGGCTTATAAAGCGAAGCTCCATCTGGCGTGGATATGGTGTCAAGCAATATAAAATATGTTCCACAGAAAATTTACTCTAGGCTTTGGAAGACATTTTTTTACAACAAATTGTAGAGATGTTACTTAATTGTCAAAACATTGCATTTAGTAGGCAAGACAATCAATTAAGCATGTATTCGTAATGATTAGCTTATATAGCATACTTGTAATGACCATTCCTACAGCATTTGCAGATACATGAACTGCAGATAAATCGACAACACTGAAAATGCGTCTCGTTTCTTATTCCCACATAACAGTTGCTTAGAATGGTTGTTTTCTAACGTTTCCCTTACAAATGTACCCTGTGATACTACATTTGGCACATAATAATCAGTTCGCTAAACTTTTTGGTACTTCATTCTGTCTACAATGACACCCCAAAGTCGAGTCGGAGAAGATGATGCGCATTACCAGCAAAATGCATGATTTACCAATCTGCAGGATTCGCAGATTTATTCAACGACACTCGTTTTTCTCCGCCAGACTTTTGAGGAAAAAGCTTAAAAAAATGACTTGAGGAAAAAAATTATCGCCAGATGCCTGGAAAGCAGCGTGGTGAAAGTGTTCCTGTTGAGTTTCCTTTCCATTCAGCTTCGATACCTTCCAGTGACCTTTCCTTGTACTGTTCCAACTAATGAAAGACAATACTTTATTCTTATTTTTGTATGTCCTGATCCTGAGCAGTATGTGAACGTTTCATTGAAAACCGAAAATAGATCTTAACGATTAAAATTGAGCGGAAAAATGCGGTTGGATAGTTTCAATGCAGAGTCTTTAATAGTACCCCTGAAATGCCTTGATTTGGTGTTTTTGAAAATCGTGAGCCAATTACGTAACATGAGTTAAACAATTACGTAACATGACAATTACGTAAAGCGAGCCAATTACGTAACATGATAATTACGTAACGTGAGCCAATCACGTAACATGAGTTAAACACTATCAAAAAATGAAGATTAGCTATGTTGGGAATGTTAAGACAAAGGATGTAACTATGAAAGATGTCAAGCAGTGAAATGACCAAAAATGGTGTAAATGATGAGCATCGACAGTTACAGAGTTGCTGATACCCGCAAGTAAATAAGACGCTGCACAATAATTTCAAAGCTACGGACTAAACAAACTCTACTGCGATGACTCATTCCGTTGCCCAGTTTCAGGAGAGCTATTCGTGAAATTAAATATCTATTCAAATTCTGAGGAAATCAATCTACTTTTGAAAATGCTTGCTGTCGTTTTTCAAAGTTCTTTTTTCATCGACCATTAACCAATGAGCACGTTTCAGTGCTTTAAGCGGATGAGAAATGCTACATATGAACATCTTCTTCTCATAAACCAAAGGTTTCCAAACTACGGCCCGCGGGCCAAATCCGGCCCACTAAGCAATTTTATCCGTCCCTCAAAGCCATTTCAAAGGCTACATTTTGTCAAAATGACAAAATGCGAAAAATGTGTTAATTTGTTGTAATGTAACACAGGTTTTTTTTTAAGGAAATGGTTAGGCACCCGGTATGGACCTGTAGGGACCCGATTTTCTCTGATTCTAGGGACCCGATGATAATTTACTCTGATTCTAGGGACCCGAATCGGGTCCCTAAAACACCTTAAAAACCCCTGATGTAACATAACCTGAAACAAGCACGTGCATAAGATGTCCGGCCCTCGAACTGTTGTTTCACAGCTTNTGTTTGCCCTGCCACACTTCTTGGTGTCACGGCGCAAGGTGTTGCAGCAACATTTACGTGGCTGGAGGAAAAAATCAAACAGAGTTTAATTTTTCNTATATTTTTCGCGGCTGAAAAGGTTCGCATATCGTTTATGTTTGATGAGTGAAGCTGTAAGCAAATGATTTAATTTTGCAACACCATGCTAAACAAAATCTTCAACCAAAACGTTGTGCTTACCCATGAACTAGTACCGATATTTTTGTGTGCCTGGTGTTTTTTCGACTTTCATGTAAGCAGTGAATGCGGTTGTTTTTTTTTAGGACGCATCCGGGAGTGAGGCAGCAATCTCTCCAGATGCAATCAAAGCAGATAACTTTAAGTAAAAACGATACTGAGCATGTTCGGTGAAATGTGGCTACAGCCTTAAGTTTTGGGTAAGTGTGAAAAAATACGTGAAAAAACTATGCTACGCGTTAAGACCGCAGTCAATTGTTGACAAGGTCGGGTGAACAGCAATAATCACATCATGGCGGCTACAATCACATCATGGCGGCTACACCTGAAAGGTACTTCAATTGACATTATAGTTTCGATTCAGTTACAACAGGGGTCACCAACGTGGTGCCCGCGGGCACCAGGTCGCCCGCACAGACCATGTGGGTCGCCCGCGGTCTTGTTCTGACAATATCATAAACATGATCAGTGTCTTCACATTGACGAATATCTGATTTTCATTGATAACATGATTGAAGACAAATTGAGCAAATTTTTACTTCTGAAGTGTGTGCATCAGACTGGTAGCCCTTCGCATGAATCTGTACCAAGAAGTAGCTCTCAGTTTCAAAAAGGTTGGTGACCCCTGAGTTACAACCTACTACTCCATCTCGTAGGCGCAATGTGTTAATGGCTCTAGAAAGAATAGTCGATGGTGGTTTAACGCGGGGGACTAAGTTCGATGGAAGCACAGAAAGAGCTCCGTCGAAGACGTGAATGATTACACGACATAGAAAATGAGATCCTGCAATCTGTATTGTTACACTGCACCACAGTTTTACTGCTATAGATTCTAAGAAAAAGTACCGCTTATATTACTTAAATCTGACAAATTGCAAGGCGTAATTTTCATACCATGGGAAGCACCATCCTCCTTGAAATTCAGCCAGAATAACGATATGCTTGGGCGAAGTTCTGCCCAATTATTGCTGAAAACGATTGAGCTGAACGAGCTCAGGCATTTTTCGTCTTGACGTTTAGATCACTTATATGCAGGCTGCGTGGCAAGCCCGCAGCATGACGCAAGACATTATGCTTTGTCACGAAAAGAGTTAATCTTGTCACATATGACCCGAGGTTAAGATAAAGGAAAGAAACTCAGTGGGGGCCTGGCTTAAAAAGTTAACTTGTTTTTATGTCTAGACACATACAGTCGTGGGTGGCTGTTGCCGGGTGATGCTGCTTTTGAACTCAGTACCAACTTTCGAAATTACTGTACTGTTTGTAAATATTATAATGAAAAGCTATCATTTTATTACAGCTAGGTCTGCTCATCAAATGATAATAATGTGATGAGCAGCAAAACTATGCAAAGATTCTTTTATTTCGACGTACAGGCGGCTGGGTTTTAAACATATCAGCGAAACTCGTTAAATTGTTCATGTCATTTGCTTCGATGCACTTTATTCCACTTTATTCAATACACTGTTGCGGTGAGCAACTTTTCGCAGGTTAAAATGCTGTAGGTAAACAACAAGAAAATCGAAATTGGTCGAAGTCCATGTTCACGCTGTTCGTTGGCGACAAAACAAATAGGGAGAAAAGTTATTGAATGAAAGGAGCGGTAAAGGCGTAGAACGAAAAAAGAATGCCACTCAACAAGGCATTCTTGTTATGGTTCACTGACCTTACATTCCCGCGTTTCAGACGTCACGTGATCGTGATTTGGCGCGAAAACTGTTATGCGTAAGCTTTCAAGAAACCGCTCTACTCAGCCTACAGCAAACATCCTAAGATTTATGATTAACGTCACAAGGCTCGCCGCTTATTAGAGAATTTTTTATTTGAATGCTGGCATTGCCAACACAACGTTTGCATATATAGCCTCGCACATTGTGCTCTGCAAATCTTGTAATCCAAAAGTTCGGTTAGCACCTCATCACGAATGACGTTACTGTGCGCAATCTCTCCTTTGTAGCTGAGGCTTGCGAGAGAGCGAAAAGCTTAAAACCGTTGCGTTGCTGATGTTTTGACAAAGTAATTTGGCATCAGCTCTAAAGTATTTTGCTCATAGGATTTTTGAAACGTTTGTGTTTTACATTCAGGCAGATGAACTGATTGAGACTCAGGAATGTTTATTTAGCAAAATATTTGCTGCATGGTCACTTTGTTTGTACCGTTTATCTCAACATTTCTCGCCAAACGCTGATTATGTCTCATTTCTCGTCATTTGCTGACGTGTTTTGTTTTTCATCTCTTGATTTAAAACATTTCAACTTCTTGAACAAAGTTTTGTACCACCGGTTTTTATCAGTCTTATCTAACACCAAAAATGAAAGAATATACCGAAAACTGCTCAACTTCCGTCAAGGTTTACAAAACGTTAACTAGTCTATTGGCAGCATGGAAAATTGGCCACTGTAAGTTAGAAGACGTGCTTTCGCGTCTGCGGTGCCCAAGGATCTTAAGACACAGCGTTGTAATTCCACATAAACGCCTGTGGAAAGTGCAGTCCACAGTTCGGTAAGTCAAAGCAGAGTGTTTATATCACTGCAGTTAGATACCACGATTTTTATCAATTCTTCTGTACAACAGTAGCGCCAGCGTAACGTAAAATTTAAAACGCAGACTGTCATTCCTCAAAATTTCGATGCCTTGATTTTTTTGTCAACGCTTGTAACGAGCAGGAAAGTGTAGCTTTTCCGTTCCTTGGTGGCGATGTTTAAAAGGAACTCGGTTTGCCTACTATCGCATTCGCTTTCCATATATCGCCAAATGCTTCCTACCAAGCAGTGATTTCACACCATCAGCAAATGGCTCAGTTAATTTTTCTTTAAGAAGCCTAAAAATACAGCGGTTTCAACATTTAGTAGCGTGTCTGTCTTCTAGAAATTTTAGTTATTCGTTTTTTTGTCGTTGTTTCATCATAGTTTTTCGAATTTGGATAACAATTTGCTTTAAAACGTGAAGTAAAAAGTGATGATTTCACATCCAGCAGCATCACCCCAGCTATTCTTACAGTCTATCTTGACGCGCAAGTGCTGTAGATTTGCGGCGATACGTTAATAAGGTTCGGCGTTGTTTTGAAAAAGAAATGTTAAAATGACAAGCTTATAACCTCTCTGCCCCTTTGGTTCACGAACCCCCTCTGAACCAGGACTTCTTAACCTAATGCCCTGAACTTCTTAACCTAACCTAGGTCTACGAATGTGTTTTTGGGAGTCCGTGAACCAAAATCCAATCAAGAAAATCCACCAGAATTTATCAATTATCCGTCCAACTGGGCCATAATTCAGCTTGAATCGCACAACAACTAAAGTCTGATATGTTCGTGTTGCAAGTCGATTGAATTTTTGTATTTGATTTTGGTGACAGCAATTGACGGCAGGCCAAATCCTGAAATTTGCTTTTTGCCGGGGCGGTTGAGGTGCTCACGCCAAAAAACGACCAAAGGTAATTTCCCAAATCGAAAAAAGTTGACAAAACGAAGGAGTCCGCAGCGGTTTTGAGTGTAGTGATAAGAGTCCGCAGCGAAAAAAAATTGACAATCACTGCACTGCGCGGTTGTGAACAACACAGAAAATATGTCCCGACGATTGCGTCAGAACGGTAAGGCATGTGCAGTCAAGCGCAAAGAGGTGCTTACCCCTATGTGAGGGTCAGTAAATAAAACGAAAGTTTGCTGCGAACCTCATGTATAGTAAATACACTGCAATTTTGATTACCTAAACGTTTCAATACGGCCAAGTGGTACAACACATGGTTGAGCAATCGCTACTGAAGCTGATTGGCTAGATTCGATCTCGGTAGGTCCGTACCAAAGACTTAAAAACGGTACTTGCGGCCTGTCCATTTTAGTGCTCGGCGTTAACGGATGGGTGCAAGGGGATACTGTACGCGCGGTGATACGATTGACTTGCCGCCATGGCGCAGCCTCGTGCCCCTTGGCGCAGAGTAACTGGCGATCGGCGCGGGCAGACTACTCGTGAGTCGTGACCCTCCAAAGGAAGCAAAAAGCGAGTATGAGTAATTAATGCAGAATTGAAGTAAGGTCGTGATTTTTTTTCTGTCGATGTGATGGTTAGTGCAGAAGGCAGATCCCGAATCTGTGGTTCGAACCCACGGGTTAGCAACCTCTTAAAATTAGCAAACCTACATTAGCACTAGAGGGAAATTTCCTTATTTTAGCAAATTTTTGACAAATTTCGTAGGTTTTGATTGCTCTTGAAACAGGGAAGAACTAAGAATGTTTTTTGGGACTAACTTAACAAATGTTGCAGCCGGTAAATTCGGTGTTTTTATTATCCCAAGAACGTGGGTTAATCATAACTGAAGTGAGTTAAGTGTCCATTAAAATTAAGAAACCGCTAGAAAATAACTAAGCAAAAGAAGCAGGGAGAGCATTAAAAAGAGGCAGCGTCAAATTAATAAGCTTTAAATTTGTCTGGCTGCGTCCATTTCATTTACCAATGAAAACGTAGCAGTTGCCAGAGAACGGGCTTATGGCATGAGCGCATACTTAATTAATTCGCACCAACTACTTTATGATGCACGCAGCAAGTGAACGAGGGAAAACTTTCACAGAAATGGATCATCTTGCTTCAGTTGTTCTTTCTCAGATGAATTCAAAGACACATCGACTCGAAGTTCTTTGACGATTTTTGAACGCTCAGGAATGAATTGCTGCACTGGCCAGTACCTGTTCTTTTGAGTCATTTCAAGCGGACAGCTAGCTCCTCGCGAGGCGATTAGCCTTTGTACGGACAGTTTATATTTCCCAGACTTCCTGTTTTCAGAGTTCAACCTCGTTCGAAAATCATGAGTCAAACTTGTTTCGTATTCGAAGATGGTCATCTCCAGGTCGCGAGCCACATTTAGCACTTTCGGCAGCGGAATATTAAAAAATATTGCAGAGGACAACCAGAGCCGATTGCTCANAAATAACGTTCGTTGTATGGTGGTTCAACGTGCACCGGAACAGCAGCAAGAGCAACACAGAAGTAGCATCACGTGTTATTTCACCTAAACGTTGAATATGTGCTCAAAATCAGCACACACCAACACCGAATTCCAAAATTGTGGTTGGTGTTTAATAAATCGCTTTCTATGGTTTTTGCAAAACTTTGTGAATAAGCACGTATGCTAAAAACCGCTCTCAGACTTCATGCTTTCCTCATTCGCCCAGGTCAAAGGCAAATGGCTATGAAACCTTGCTGCTTTATTAGTAAAAAAAAGTATCTCCTTGTTGTATGAAATTGCAAACTTGCGCAGGTACGATATAAGCCAAGTGCATGTAATGCACCTTTCTGTAGGAAAGAGGCTGCCAGTCTGTTCATGATTGTGAGCGATTAAACGACTACCTTGCAGTTATTCTAGCAGTTTCATCAGATAATTGCAAAGAAGCTGATGTAAAGTTTTGATAGGAGTTTCATGTTGATGAACAAAATATGACCGTGCCAAAATATAGAATTTGGCAAATGGGTGACATTCCAATTTCTAGTCAGTTACTGTAGACTGGCCATGGGAAGTCTAAACCGAAAATTACTGAAACAAGCTCAAAACCAGTACCAAAAGACGGCCTTGTTTAAGGCTGTTGCAATCGTTGACAGCAGAACAAACGGTGACGAACGCACTAATGATTTGTATAACAGCTTTTACCACAGTCATGGCAAAAAAACTACCAAAACCGGACATGTTTTCCGGCCAATCAAATTGCTGTCATTCCATTATCCACAGACATACGCAAAGAGGATTTTATTTCACTAGGGACTTCAACAAGAAACAATTTGTTCTGTGCGCCGCTGGGTCCACAGTGGTGGGTCCCGGACAGCACCAACCAGACAGTGAGTTCAGTGAAGACCAGCGAGGATCGCGCCTTCCGTTTTGGAATGCCGGATTCAGAGTGACGAACGCAAAAGCTTAGTTACGCAAGTAGGAGATTACGTTGACCAATGCATGGCGACTGCCCATGGCGTCGGCTGCTGTGGCTTAAGTTGCATGAATGGACGCTTCTTTCGGCTAGACCAGTGCGTTCTTTATAAATTTCCAAGGAGCGAGCCCTTGCGCGCCCTACACCATGGAAGGTTTGATCATTAAATTTACCAATTAATAACATTTGTTTTTGCAGCTTATTTAAAGTCAGAGGGACCTGAAACAAAGGACAGTTACTTCAAGGGACGCGTGGTAGGTTAAGAACCACTGAGCTAGATCGACTACTCAGTTGTGCAGACCCGGCACAAGTCTTTCCTAACAGACGTTGCACTTTTTTCGCGATGTTCAGCCCAAAGACCACTCGCTAATCGTTGCAGATGCATCGATGCAGCAATCGCCAACCCACTGTTCAGAAGTGCGTGGAACGGGAATGTCAACAAATGGCTTATTTTAGAACCACTGAAGATCCGCCGGATGTCCGTGAGGCGCTCGATGCCTGTGTTTGACAGCTCCTCAGCTTGCCCCCTCGAGCCGAGCGCTGCCCACCTTCCCCACTCGTTGCATAAACGAGCATGGTCGGAAATCGGGTTCATCTGTGATGCGACGCCGTTCGCAGATCAGAAGCCTTGACGAATTTGAAGTTTCAAGGATTTATTGCCCGCCTCCTTGCAACACTTTTGCAGGTTCCAGAGAAACAAAATGCAACCCATGACCGATGGCATCATGTTTGAGGACGAACGTCCTAATCATGGGAAAACCTTTGCTGTCTCTCAGCAATAACCTTTTTCGACATCCTCTGAGCGTTTGGTTTTGTTTTTGATTGGATTGTTCGCTAGCCGTGCCTTCTTTTCTGAATGAAGACGCGATCTTATACCTTTGTTTTAGCGCAGCCACTTACAATAATGGCTGAACTCGGGCGTTCTAAATTAAACCTTCTTTGAAACTGCAGACCTAAATTCAGGCAGCAAAGACAAAAGTCCTCTTATGTCGTGTTTACTTTTCGTCAACTGAAAACAATAGCACGAAGAGTAGCCATCAGCATTTTAAATTAACCATCAAAAGCAGAAAACGCTACGTCAGAAAAATAACGCAGGCAAGTTCATCAGTGGATGGTGAATTGCCAAATAATGAGTAGAGATGAGCACGGGCGAATCTCACAAAAGAAAAATTGCAGATTCGCCTGATCTATATATACAACGTTCCTTTGTTTACACTTCAACCTACGTCACCAGCGAGCGAGAACTAAACCAGTTGTTGCACCATCTCGGATTCAGTTGAAAATTTAAGTCGAAAACATGGTGGTGGTTTCACGAACGAAAGCAACGAAAAACAGCAAACGAAATTTGCTAACATTAACAAGAAGAACGGTGTTAAATCCAGGCATCCCGCATCATTACGTCTAAAGCACACGCACACGAGCACGGGCATTTTACAATTGAATAACGAAATTAAATAAGTATGTACAGCACGCGTGGGCATGAAGGGGCAAAAGAAACAATAAAGTTATTTGACATATTCACAGCAGTGATAAAGTAAGAGAGGTAAACCTGGTAAAGAGTACCGCGAACAACGCCCACAGCCACACCTCCTCAGAGGCATGCAGCCACAGTAACGAAGTGACCCATTCCACACAGTCTCAGGGAGGAAGTAGACCAGGGGCGCAGGTTTACCCACGCGTCTACAAACTTCACATAGCAGCAGGAAGTATTGGGTATAGTAAATAATTTGTCTAAAATAATAACAACTCAACATAGCAAGACAAAAACACAAACGAAAGCGCACCAACAGACTGAAGCAATGTTTACACAGACAGGCGAAAAAAACGAAACTGAAGCCGTCAGGAAGAACGTCTCGTGAAAAAAGCAGCTAACCACGATATCGAGTAACTTTTTACATCATGGCCCGTCTCACAAGATTGTTCGCAAACACGAAATAAACCACAATTGTATCGTGAGATGTTTCAGGCGAAATGTCAAGTGAGCACGCGGCTGGTGGGAGGAAAAAACAAAAGCCCGACCTTCAGCAGGCTGGTGCCAAGTCCAATCAGCAGATGCCTGAACTACCGTGATTGTTACTTCCAACGCAGAACTACCAGTCAGTTTTTGTTAAAGCACGCTGACTTATGTTTGAACTTGAAACCAAAGCTGAGTTCCTTAATTGCTGGTTGCATTAATCGTCGGCAGGCCGACACATGGGGCAGCAAAACAAGCGAGCAACACTAAGGACGAATAAGAGGCGCATACAGTGAGTAACATGCGGCAAACAACAATACTGACAAATCGTCAAGAGCATGTTAACGATACACGGACCTTTAAAAGCGCTGTAGCGAACAGGCCTTCATATCCCGATCGATCAAACAAGCTCGATGACTTTGGTCACCTTCTACCTGCGCTAATGAAGCACCAAGAAACCATATGGCCCGCTTTGCCGCAGACGAGAAAGTTAATCAAAAAAAGTAAAAACGGCAAAGAGTTGGCAACGAAACGCATCTACTGGTCTTTTATGATTATATTGTTTTCGAGCAAGTGGCACAAGGTAGCAGCAATGAAGCGAACGACGCAAAACAATCTACTACTGGAAAGGCAGTGGTTGATGAATCACCCTTGCGTGTGAGCGTGCTGCTACTTTCGAGGAGTCATGGCGACAGGGTAAGTACATTGCGGTGCTTCCTCCACACGCAGTATGGCAGTGCGCGGGGATCCCGGCGTGAAGCTCAGCGCATCTTTTGTACGAACGAGCCGAAAGTTAATTAAACGCGGCGCCTTTCTGCTGCGCGAATGATTGGCCAAGCGGACGAGCGCCGGCCCGTACAACCTGCGAGGAATGTATATGTTTTTGGCAACCGTTACAGCAACATGCAGCTAGGGGCTCTCAAAGCAACAAACAGGACAACAAACAGTTCGCTTAACACCGTCGTAATGGAATAATGAAATCAAGTCGTGTTTCTTGGTGTGCTCGCTGAAATCTTCAGGCGTTCAGCCGTGCTAGCACGAACGAAAGAAAAAAAAAGCGTAAGACAACTCAACGAAAAACGCAAGTCAACACGGTTGCTAAAAACGAAAAAGTGCCAGATAAAAAAACGACATCAAAAGAAAATAAAAACGTCCTAGTAAAGAATAGCAAAACAGTCGGTTTATTGGTTGCTGGTACGAAAGCATTTATGCGTGAATATTGTTTTCCAACATCGTCGAAGGTATAAGTCATGATCAGGAAGGCACAACCGATTGCAACCGTTTATGCACAAGTTAGACAATCACCAGACAGGCCGTTTGTTTTTCTAGAAACAATTTTGGACACCAATTTCCGATGTCGTTTCTAACAAGGACGCCGGTACCATCCCGTACTCGTCGTCCGAGCCGGAACTGAAATCGTCTTCATCGTCACTTAATCTCTCAGTGCTTTCTCGAACTTCGCCAGAATTGTACGTAAGCACACCAGCCTGACAATAGTACGGGCTTGCAGCGTCAGCGGCGTGAACCGAAGGCGGTTGAATCCGAACCACCTCAATGCGCTCGTTCTTTACAGGAGATGCGTACGACACCGGGGGGACGGCCGAGTATTCATCAGTGGATTCCCGCAATTGCTTCTGCAGACGAGAGTTCTTTGCCAGGAGTCGTGCCTTTTCAGCCTGAAGCTTGGTTTCCTCTTCTTGCAGCGCCGAGCAGTACTCCTTCGCTTTCTTTAAGATAAGGACTTTGGGTGCCCGCTCCTGGTCAACTAGATCAGGAACTTCCAGGCGCAGGTTGTTAAAAGACGTGCGTAGACCTTCGCGCCGTTGCCTTTCCAGCACGTTGTGAGCAGCGCGGATCTCCTCGTCCGAGCCGGAGGAGTTCGAGTCGGCGCCGGTCGGTCGGTGCTTCTTCGGGGACAGTGGGGCAGTGTCGCCGGGCAAGCTAGCGGGACTCCCGGTGGGAGAATCGAACGGAATGGCGACTTTCGACCTGACGACCTTTTTCGTTTTCTTCTTTTCGGACTGCGGAACTATGGCGTTCAGCCCGCCCGCTGTAGACGTGACCACGTAAACTCGATCGCCGACGGTCTGGAGGGAGCGCGGTTCGCTTTTCCGCAAAGCGTTCAAGGAGTTGGACAGTTCCGAGCGATGCTTCATGATGCCCGTGTTCGATACCATGGAAACGCCTTCTAGCGATAAATGAGGTCGCTTGCCTCCATGAGTGGCTGCTGCGTTCGGACTATCTTCTCGCAGTCGCTTTGAACCGTTTACTCGCGTCACGTTGGCAGGAACTGCAAGTCGGACAGTCTGGCCTTGGTTGGTTTGACCGCGAAACTGCCGCTTCGTGCTGAGTCCGTTCGCCGCAACTGAGGTGGTGACCACTGGGAGGCTTCTCAGCTGCAGGTTGACCCCTTGTCCTTTGTTATCGCCGTCGTTTGATTTGACGTTGTTGATGACCATTGTAACAGTCTGTTGACCTCCTGTCGACTCGGGCCGTGACTGGATTTTAACTTTTTCCCCGTCAAAGTTTTCCTTGTCTGCCTTCTCAAATCGGGCCGGTCGCATCCGGTTCGAACCAGCTGCTGTTACGAGAGCAAGCTGTCGGTGACGACCGTTCTGCGTTGAAACCAGAGTGCCGACGTACTTCCTTCCCTGTGATACGACACCTAAAGTCGTGGTGCGAGGCATGGTGCTCGGCGTTCCCTTCTCCACGGTAACAACATCAATTTCTTCCTCTGCAGCAAAAAAATAATGATTAACGACAAGGATCACATGACCGATATCACAATACCCAAAGAGCAATTGTAAAACACTTTACAACACTGCAATCCCGGATAGATGAAAAACATACCAGAAAAAGCAAAGGAGGATCAATTCAAGCTGTGAACGTTAGCGTTGTTGAAACGAGGCAGGTGGTTTACGTGCAATCGCTTTACAATAAACGGACTCGTTTCATATGCGTTCGACTTCGTTTGAGGAGATAAGCCATCGTCACACTGCCTTGAGGCTGCTGAAGCGCCATGTGGCGAGCGGACGGAATTTATGCAGTTATTGTATCAAGGCACCAAGCACCAGACGTTTGCACGAGCATTACTGAGTGAAGTCGTCACAAAATTTTACCAAGCTGGTACTTCACAGACTCAAGACTAATGTTTTCGTTTTATTGCACGACCCCTGTAAACCAAACGTGTTTGACATCTCTATGACCACGAATACGTCCGGCAAAACGCCGATAAGACATGGCCAAATGGCAAGACCACAACCATTGAACAAGCATGCTGAACGAAGTAGTCGCAAGGCGCAGAGGGCGCGTGGATACCGTTGACCCGAAGCGTGTAGTCGATCTAACGGTCAATTGCTTTGCCGACTAGACGCACGCTACGCTGGCGACTAATTACCTTGATGCCCTAACCAATGAGGAATAATTAAACTCGTGAACATTCAGTTTAGTACGATGTGCTTTATACCGAGACCAGCCTGGAAGCAGTACTTAGTTACTTGATGAAATACTACACCAACTGCCCCACTTCATGACGGTGAATCAGGAAAGCTGCTGCCAGCAAACAGCAGGCGCAGGAACCTGATCGATGCTGGGCATACCCGGAGCGAAACAAGCTATGTCAGCATTGCCACAACGCAATTCCATTACTGTGAAGTTTCTCCCACGACTAGCTCAAGAGATGCCAGGGTTGAGCAAAAATGTCTGCGCAACACAGCACTGTACGGTAACCCTGTAATTATAAATATAATTTGCGATCGTGTTCCAAGAAGGAAAGATGCATGGATAGCAACTGATTGCTGCCTTGCCGAAGGCCAGCAATTAACGTGCGCGCAATCTGAACAGCCTGGAGGACATATGGCGAGATTAACAGCGGGATTTGGTCAGAAACAAGCAGCAGTTGAAACGTATTTAAGAGATCAATGCCCTCTGCTAGACGGGCGTTTACATACCAACGACATTTTGAACCCATGAAGAACCAACAGCGTGGTTCACAACGTAAAAAGCTTTGCAGGGAAAAGACTGCCAATAATGTTCAGGGAACACTAAACACATGTGGTCCTGGAAGTAAAATCTTGTCAAAAATGCCAATGAGAAAAGGAGCTATAGGCATATAGTTCGGCGTTTGTACTTGCGACATTGCCATTAAACAATTCATTTGCGCGCCTGCTGCTTCACGCCAATGTTTTTCACCACCCCCTTGCCCTGTTGGTTCGTATTAAGCCAGTGCTACTCACAGCCGTAGCCCTTGACCGAAAACAAATTTAGCGCCAAACTGCGCTGGGACTTCGCACTCTTTACACGCCCGGCGCCAAAACATCAGCTCCCACGCGGCGTGAGTTGCATTCCAGCGCTGATTGAAAGACAGCCGTTGCAAGAAAGCTCTTCACAGTTTTCCTGCTCCCAAACCTTCGAGAGAAACCGGCGGCACTTCGTACAAGGCGCTGCTCCGCCTTATTGCCTACCGATTTAACGTCGCCGCATTTCACGGTCATCGCACCAGGGAAAACATCTCGCTGCGCCGTCTCAATCAGTTCCCACGCGCTAACGTTTTGTGGATTAAATTTTCTCGTTCGCCCGTCTCGCGCAGCGCGTCGCATGAAGCTGACTCGCGCAGCAGCACAGCTCACGTCGTCCGGAGCTTTCGTGTGATGTGTTGTTGATACGCGATGCAGGAATTATTTGCAATAGTCACTAGCCATGTCGGTATATGTAGGCACTAAAAGCAAGGTAGATTTCAACCACAAGCAAATTCCACATCTGCTGCGAGTGTGAAAGGTCCAAATTGCTTCTCTCTTCCATGTGACATGGCATGGTTGTGTTAAACGGCCCGATAAAACGTGAGAGCATCGTGAAAGTTGAGTTGGATGGTGGGTAAAACTACAAATCAGCACTATGTTGCGTCCCAATATTTACATGCAAATTTCGTACAGGTTTTTATCAACTTTCTGTCGCGAGCAGCATTCCGTCCATACCGAAACAAGTTCATTTTAGAAGAAACAAAATGAATTCGCAAGACATTGTCCATAAAGGCGCCTAGTCGTTTCAAAACGGTATTACAAAAATGCGCTACGTGTCAGACAAGCGATTGCACGCTTGATCGACGTACTCACAAACAAACGAGTTAGTCCGGTGTGACCAAAGCGATGACCATATCAAAGGCAAGTCAAATGGGTTCACGATGTCCGAGCAGAGACCGCTTGACCAGCGAAGTTTCAAAACGGCGCTCTCTTTTAACTACAAACTGGCATCTCCAGGCGTGACCATATGCTGAAGTATGTTGACTCGTACCAATTCAACAAGCAAAAGCGTGCGGTTTGGCTTACCAGCTTTACTGCGGTGAACAAGCGCCGAACATGGGATACAGCGCACGTGTATGCTACGTATGCGTACAAGCGCCCTACAAACACTCGGGGATTGTTAAGTGCGCTTCCCGACTACGCGCGGAGACTGGGAAGTTGGCTCTCGCGTTTGGAGACGTCCGCTTGTTGCGCGGCACTGGAAGATGCGTAAAGGAGGTCAGACGCGTATGACAACAGCGCTGTAGTGAGGACCGGTTGAAACACCTGGCACAACAAGGTTAGCTCCAGAACTAAACATCGCTGGGATTCCAATGGCGACTAATCTTCAGAAGTGGAAACATTTGTTTGAACTGCTGTTTCGCAGTATGACGTTTGCTGTTACGCGTGCCCGCTGCAGGATGAGGGTTTTGCTCTGAAGTCATCACTTGACCATTCATATAAAACAATGTTCACATAAACTCATTCAAAAGCTGTTTCAGTCTGAAAGCGACATACAGCTTTGATATCAACTTTGCTATTGTAGAAACGTTACCAGAGTAAATGTTTTCGAGAACACATCAATTCTAATTCAGTGTTGTTTATCATACTTTGTTCAAAGATAAGCAGAGGAGACGCCCAGGATATTATGATTTTTTTTAAAGAAGGCAATGATTCATTGGATGTTTTTTACGCATTGGGAGTCCACAGGAAGTCTACACAGAATCGAGCGCTTACACAGCCATGCCAGTTGTTTTAAATCCGAAAACACCAGCGGCGATGTTTGAAGAAGCGGTGACTCACGCGATGCGCCAAGATGTATCCCACACTCACCTACTGTTTCATTGCTTGTGCGGGATCAACAATGCCAGCCCTAGCCACAGCGTAAAGCGACACAAAGTTGGAAACGCAGATAAATTTGATTGCGCAAGCACTTTACGGGAATTTCGTTGTGGCCAGAAGCTATGTTTTGTAAGTCGTATCGGCGGAAAGAAGTGCTCCTGGAAAAGGCAGTTGCGTTTTAAGATGACTGGTGGTCATGTGACAACTCACGGAAGATGCTGAGCGGCAGCAACCGGCGAAGTCATGTGTTTGGCACAGTGGCAGTCATGAGCGAATGGCAAAAAGTCCCGCCAGTTAACGTGCCGCGCATTCTTTGACTGCAGTTAGCTCAACAGTTCCGCTTTGCGCACAATCGAAGGAACACCCACACGCGTTTTTTTCCTAAATTGCACAAAAATTTTAACAGACCAAGTCAATGGCGATGCTTTCTTTGCAGCGTCAGAAGCGCGCCTGGAGCGACCGAGCCGGGAACGTAGGCAAGTGGTTTGATATCGGTTGTATGTAAGATCCCCACACAGGCTGGACACTTCGTGGAATGAAAACCAAACATACACTGAGTCGTAACGCACGGCTCATGGAGACATAGTCAAGCTAAGTGAACCTCTCAAGGGGTTGCTGGTTGTAGACTCGACAAATGACGATAAAAAGCAAGGAATACCGCTCGACATTACTCAAACGTCCCTACCACATTCGCGAAATGTGAAACACATTAAATACAGGTTGGCCAACACCACTTCTGAATGGACACAACCATTAGAGCCATGAACTGCCGCCGGGCATTTGCACGCCGCATACACGCGTCATTTCGACGCTTTGTTTTTTTGACTGAGACTTGGACGACAACCGGCAACATGCACGACTGCATATGGCGCCAAGAATTCAGTGCAGCAGCAAGCAGTGAATAAACGCCTTTTTTACAGATTGATCCAACTTCACGTATTTCATCGATGCATCACTAGAAACCATGTCTGTCGCGACAAATAAAGAAGCCAACTTTGCGCAAGCCGCGGTGATCTGCAGACACATGCAAGCACGTTCAAAATGAAACAAAGCTGGCGGATGTGAAGGACATCCTCGAATGACAAAGCGCATCGAAACAGTTCGTTGCTGTTCTGCATGAACTAAACGCGACCGCTTGATGATAGAGATCCGGACGTTGAAAACGCCAGGACACGAACCGCAATTTCCCAACGAAGCGAACAAAAAAAACGAAGTGCGCTGCAAACTACGACCTGACCAGGAAGGAAGGTGATGATACCAAAACATCACGGCGACTGTTTGACCTTGCCTGGAGCAAACGAACTTGAAAATAGTGCGGTTTACGTACGTTCCCTGTGAAAGCGCGGACTGCAACTCTGTGGTAGACCGAAAGTCCAGGCAAGCGGCTTTCAAGCAAAATGTACATTGAGTATGAAGCACTTTTGAACAATGTCTTGCGACTTCGTAATTGGATGATAACGTCTTATGTAATTATAGCTACACTCAATCAAACAAACTCAGATCAAACTTTTCTGAATTTGAGGCAGGTTCAAACAGCGTTCGTTAGTCGCGACTGAACGACGATAAGTACGATTCACGACGCGCAACTCCGGCCGTCAAAATCGGGTCGACTTTTCAGCAGAAGTCAACAATGCTTACGACGACAGACAAGAGTCGCATCGGACGTGCGGCAGTTTTATAACTTTCACTGTCGATAAAACATCGAGCAAAAATAACGAGGATGAAACTATTCTTCGCTTGTGAAGCGCGAAGCGCAATGCGTGCCCGCCGACAGGTTGGCAGAGCAGCTTGAGCTTCGGTTAAAAAAACGGGAGAAATAAATTCTCAAATCTTTAGCGTTCCTAGGTCCTAATGGTGCCTCCTTTGGGGGAGAATAGAATCGTCATAACAATGACCGCTGGGTACACACGCCCAAAACACAAACAAGCTAAAGCACACACATCCACATGGCTATGACGCTTGGGCATTGTCGTCCCGATCGCCCCCATGCCAAGCACACAGTTCCCGGAAACAGCTATCTTGGTTACACGCACAATTAGAGATGTTTAGCTACCATTTCATGCATGGGAGCGAAAGAAAAACTAATGTTGTTTCGGTCATGATTGCTTATTGATATGCCACAAAAAAACGTTAAATAATAATTTGAAAATTTGGTGCACGAGTGAAACGCTAAAGAAACGCTCTGACAACAGAAGGTTGGCACACGACTGATATTCTATGGACTACAGCATTAGCACTACTCTGATTAAGTCACTTGTTTCATTGCGATATTCTATTTAGCCGAACATTTTCCCAACATTTGTTTTCAATCCACATTTACCAACCGCTTCTCTTTCATACGACAGCAATGCGCTGCACGATGAAATGACACATCCCAACCTCCCTTTCAACGTAGGATGATTGGCAACAACGAATGAGTCGTTTTAGCTGCACACAAATTCCTCTACGTCTGAAATTCGCATCAGATTGTTATTTCAAACCGTAGATAGATAGAGTTTAGTCTAAAGACAAATAAATGAAATTCGCAATTATGTAAAGCCTTTTATTAAATGCATCTCGTTATTTCAGGTTTCTGTTTGGCATCCCACTTCTACAAAGCGGGATAATCTCGCAGTCAGCGGAGTCCACAGAGCGATTTAATGACTTTTATTTGGAAAAAAAGATTCTAGTGCAGCACCTTGATTTTACAATTGTGTTTGGTTAACTTTATTGCAGTAAAATTTTCAAACAGCGTAAACAATACCTTCTGCGGGCAAGGAATGTTGCGGCAAGAGTATTAATCTTGTTAAATTAATGCGAATGTGGGTAGAAAGAGTGAGGGGTCAGCTTAAGTTTGCAAAACAGAATAACTTCTCCATCATAACACTCAATCGTCGCTGCAGTAAGCGAAGGATTCTCGGGTTCCCCAGCACACACATGAATCGCTTTCACTAATTCAATACTTTAATTTGAACCAAGGCACTAACCGTTATTTGCAACCTCACCACCAAGAAATGGAATCCAAGATTCTCTACACACAACAGCGTGCGTAATGCTGTATGGGAAACAGCACTTTAATAGCTTACCCTATGGCATGTTGAAGTTTCGGCAGATTCGTAAATCTCACGCAAACCGTTCGCACGCAAGACGAAGCGTAACGTTGTTGCCCATCAACAGTGATGCAGACGGCATAATTCCGAAATGATCCAAAAACAAGCTAATGCCTTGGCCCGCGAGGTACTTTCCCACGTCTCGTTCGACAGCGCCATGTTTCATGCACTTAGCCATACACGACAACAATGTGGCCTGCAAATCGATCTTTTCTTTAAAAATGCATGAATGGGTCGCACACTGTTGAAGTTGGCGAGGCAAGCTTAAAAACACTGAGCTAAGCATGGGCTAGCTCAAGAACATGAAGCAGGAGTTTTTGGACGCGAAAAACCGACTGACCACCAAGTGCCAACACTCTACGCTACGGTACAGCAAAGGTAATACCCCGGTAACTAGCGCGTGGTTTGTTTGAAGTGAATGCTTCAAGGCGCACAACGCCAGCAGGGTACAAACGCGAAACGTTATTAATTTTCACGTCTATAGCGTCCCCACCCGTTTCCACAAACGGCGAGGCCTTCAAAAGACGTTCACGCAGATCAAAGACCAGCGAAGATTTTAGTTGAATTCATGCAGGTAGCTGGGCAACCCTGCTTGACGACACATCACGCTTTCCTGAAATTACTTTTAAACCAGTAAGAAAAAGCCAGGCCGTAATTTATTGCTCAGTGGCTTCTTCACAGCCACATGAACCAGGCTAGTTGTAAGTCACACCTTCGAAACGAAGCACGACACGTACGCACATAGTCGGTCGCTCTTGCCCGGCCTGAAGTTAATTTGCGGCACGCGCGTGAGCTTAATGAGCTTCCGCACCACACAGCAGCGCAAATACCGCCCAGCAATAGTTACTACTTCCAGCGAAGCAACGGTTGCTATGCTGATCCAAAGACTTATCAAGAACTTGGAGACAGAACGCATCGCTAGGACAATGCAGGTTAATTTCGCGTCGGATGTGATTGAAGTTAAAACAAAAGGAAGCAACTCATCCTATCTAGAGACACCAGCTGTGATAAATTGTCAGTACGTTCAGGTTAAGCAAAAGGCGATTAGTGGGAAATAGTTTGAAACTGACAGCAAAGATGGTTTCAGCAACCATACAACCGACCTAATCATTCGCCCATTGTTGACAATATGTTTCATGTAATGTTGAGTGAAACGTGCGAAAATGCAAAGCATTTTGCGGTTTTTGCACAAAGATGGGGTTATCCTTGCTGTGCAATCTGCTGTCCCCTCGGCAACGGTATCTTACACACTGGTGAAACACGCCAACAACAAGTGGTTCCGCCAAATATATTCTCTTATGATGTACAGGCATCACAGTACTCAACAAATTTCCGGATACTGATGTCGTAACTTTTGTGAAAATAGCATTCGTGAAACCGGGTCACCAATCCCAAAATACGACGGTGCAGATCACGGCAGGGAATGGGTTTTTAAACGAAGGCTAAGTATGTTAATATACAGGTGAGGCGAGCTTTGAATTGATTGTGTTTGAGCGGAAGAGAGTTTGTCCAATAAGATAAAAATGTGGTCTCGTTCTCCGCTGTTCTGGCAATTGAGTCGGCTGTGAATGAAGAACCAAGTCGATTATTAACATCGCATAGAACAGAGTTTGGAGAACTGTGAGTCAAGCTGTTGTAAACCTTTTAAGGCAAACCGTTTCAACACGCATCACTGCTAGCCGGGCTAGTAGCCCTGCGGTGACCTCAGAAACAACTACTGAGCGCATGCAGGTAAAATAGTAGAAAACACGTACCGGAGTCGCTAACGCAATCTCCACCGTCGCTGCGGCGGCGACGCTTGTCCAACGACTTGTCCTGGTTGCTCTTTTCAGCGACAGGAAAGACGGCTCGAGGATCCACGAAGCCGTTTGCCGGAATGTGATACGCCGACATGGGTGAAGAATTGTGACAACGCCTCGGAACTTCGGAACGAGGTTTGTGACCGTAACCATTCCACATGCAATCTTTTATTAGCTTGGCGTCATCCTCGAAATCGGTTTCTTCACTTTCTTTAAACTTGGGAAAGAGAAATGGTGCACTGTTGAGCGTAAGACTCGAACTATTTTCCACAGGGTCATCAACATTAGCTGAAGACTCCAACACGCAGGATCTCAATATTTTAGCGACCTCTGAATCACTGTCGGGCTCAACAGAACCGCTGTGCTCGGGCGACAAAGGTGGAGTCGGCAAAAGTTCAAATTTTTTCCAGATCTCTTCGCTGAGACATGGACCATAGCAACGATAGTACTCTAAATCATCATCAGTTCCATTGTAAAAAATTGGGCGCACATGATGGAATTCGGACATGACAGGATCGTGGCTCGAATGCGCATCGAACTTCATTGCGCCGAATTATGAATCCACAACCGCAGCCAAACAAGTGTTTTCTGCCTACTGCAACAAGATGAAAAACGACATGTTTAAATTAGTTCTACCTTGCTTAGAGTTCTTATACTGGCGATAACTGACATTCGTCTTCGAAAATTTCCACTCTGATTCAAGAATCCTGCCGAGCATTTAGATCTGCTGGAATCGCGCAGATAGAAGATATAACTCATTTCATATAACGCGCAGAGTTTCTTATGAAAGAACGGAAATCGTTTTGTTGATTCCAATTGGGCAAAAATTTGTGAAAGTATACAACTCATTTTAGCGCACCCTTGATGAATAAGTTGGAATAAGTGTGCTGAAATCTGTCATCACTCCGTACACTAAAACCGATAAATGGGCACCTTTTCTAAATTCAATGCAACAGATTATTTCAGAGTTTGAGATCGCGCACTAGTACTCCCATAGCCTGATCAGACAGCTATGTTAGCACCGCCAGCTGCCTAGTATTGAACGACACTCCGGCACTACTTGAATTTATATGCCGGCCGGCAAGCCGGCAAAAAAGTCTTTTCAACGCCTTTCGAGCAATGACAAACCCTGCCACTGTTCTACGAGAACTAGCTAATCAACTTTTTTGTTGTACACATCGCACTGTCATTAGACCACAAGTTAACGCTTTTTTTCAGACGTTCTGCCTTCTTCATCAGACGGAGGTGGAGTTTGGTTGGAAAAAAGGCCCAACTGCGCGGATTAGTGAGGAAGTGCGAAGAACGCATAGAGAGGTCTATAATAATTCAAGGAAACTTTGGTCGAGCCGAGCGAGGGCTACCATGAACTCACTAAAACAGACTGCTGAGATGTGCAGCTGGCGCTGAACTGAGAGGTCTACAGGTCAGCCTTAACGCCTTGCTTGTCGACGATGGCCACAAACAAATTTCGTTTGGATTAGCTCCATTTGCATTTGTACTCCGATGTATTCACATACTGCTGAAAGCTCAGCAGAGAAGATGAACTGCAACTGATGTTTACAATTTCAATCAACTCAACTGCGGGCCGAACGCATGGCACTACATCGTGAAAACCTTTACCGTTAGCAAGAATGCATTTTTTTCACGTATCCCACTGCTCTACCAAACCATCAACAAGAAGTCAATTAAAGGATACAGTTAGGCGCTGATATCCTACCTTACCACCAGTGTACAACTTTTACACTATGAAACTCAGGCCGCAAACATAAAATGTAAACAAAACCAAAGAGCGCATTGGGAGAAGACACAGCACTAAACTCAAAAACACTCCAAGGCTGCAACGTCTGTCGCTCACAGTTCACAAGTTGAATGCCAGCTCTGCTATCCACTTTCCGTGGTGCTGTACGGTCGTTGTTCCTGCCTAATAGAGCGATTTTCCCGCGAGATGAGTCCTCCGCTCCGAAAATCAAAGTGTGCTGTGAGTACGACCAGTTAATTCTCTTTTATTCTCACGCCTCCGGTAACAACAATACTGATATGCCAACAGTTCCCACCAAAACTGACGACCATAAAACGGGACATCTTTCTAATTTGCACAGAGATGTGCTGTCTAAAGTTCAAATACAACTGCAACCGTGCATTAAGTTCTGCTTATGCAAGCCACCCTACCCTTGCACGAACGGCTGTGGCAACCTTCACTATCTAGCGGTTTCGCAAGTGCCAGACATATTACGCAATGCTGGGGTGGAGTCAGACATGCCATATAAATAAAAGCCTAAAAGAATGAAAAACTGTGTGAAAATAGCTCTTCGCTGACACCGCGTGTTCAACAAAGCAAAGTGACAAGTGGCACAACCAGAACTTCGCCGCGCCACATAACTTTTGGTAAAGTTGAAGATTCGCTCATTCAAACAATCAACCAAGACTTTTTTCTTGCAATTGATGCTAACGGAGTAGCAGTTCGAAACGGAGTTCGATGACGACTTTCCTTACGTTATCATCTAATAATCAGGTATTGCCTGCAATTCGTACAAAATAGCCCGCTATTGATAACTACAAAAATTCACAAACTACAATTTCTCTCATCTCTTAGCTGAGAGTGAAAAAAGAGTTAATTCTGTGAAAGTAATGGTACTGAATAGTTTTTCTCGTTAAAATATTCAGAGCACCTTTGCTGGCCTTCTCAAAAACTTGAAATGAAAAACAAACAAATGAACCTAACGTTGGTTAATGAAATGTTTTTTACATTTATATTTGAAAATACAAATGAACGTTATCGTAGTGTAAGCACGAGATTTTTGAACAATTTAAAAAATTTTGAAAAAGATCAAAACTTGGAAAATTTTGGTAATCGTACTAGAAAATCAAAAAAACGCTAGAAACTGTTGCTCATTTTCAAAACAAATACCTTCATTGTCACCAAGATTTAATAAAGAAAGTGTGAACCGTTAGACCACACCTCCTCATGTTATATTTCCTTCATCTGAATAAACGTACTTTTGAAAAACTCTTTCCAATCTAGTATGACGTAAAATTACATTTTTAAATTAATGGCGAAATGATTGGAATTAAAGTATATGATTTTTTTCTTAAACCACTGACAACTTTTCTTAAACTAAACATGGTGACAGTTCATCTTTTAGCCAAAATGCAAACTGCTGAACAGCCTTTCGCACCTCCTTGCGTCTCAGGATTCAAGGCAGGCCATACACATTCATACAGAATGTCATTGCCGCAATGATCAGTATGACGAAGACTTGGCCAAGTACAACCAACATTGATCAGGGTCGCCTGAGACACCAAACGTAGCCAGACGCGCGATCCGCGCTTAGAATACGTTGATCACCTTATGCTACAATCGAAGTTGGTACTAAGCAATTTTTGACTTGCAATCTAGCCAGGGAGAAGATATAATTTTGGAGATTGAAAGTATTATATTTTCACCTAAAAGCACTATCCGGGTATTTTGCTGCTTGTGTTGAGCGTAGCTGAATCTGCAACACCAGCGGATTCTACCGTAAGCTACAGGGACGCACTGAAACAAAACAAATTTTTTGTAAAATGCTGGGCACGAAACACACAAAACGCTCATTTTAGATTTCACACTTTCAAAGAATCTGCCAACTGCTGATGTCGGCGCTGGCGGTGCCACACAGCTGAAGCCGGCACACGCCAATGACTGATCCACAAGAGATCAAGAAGCAGCAACCTCGCCTTGGGTCGCGGCGCATCTGCGTCAAGTTTTAGAGATGCGCTTGAACATCTTCGAATCAACAAACACGAACGTGACTGCAAACCAGCGTTTCACAAATTGTGCTCCGTTGAACAATCAGCATCACACATTGCAAGTTCAGTTGACTCCTGTCGTCATATAGTGGAGTTTGTTATCTCATAATGATCGTCAGTTCTACTGCCAGCTTCCTGCGTGTATCGTTTGAAAGATGGGGTCATTACTTGGTGTTCCTCCGTATGTAAACAAATTGAGAAATCCTGGTGTAAGGTATAGACCACTGGTTTCTCACTGCGGTATCGTCAAAACTTTACACTATTTTTACAATTTGAAAAGCATGTTTCTCGATGTGTCGTAGATCCAGCAATCGGGATGCCAATCAAGGTTGCCAGATGGTGCCAAAGTTGGCAAATATTGCCAAACTCATATTTGCCAACATGTTTTATACCACATACATTACCTTGAAACAAAACTCTCCCGAAGTGTTGCAATGCTTTATAGGATACGATATTACCTAAGTAATAATGCATTGAGATCAGTTTACTACAGTTGAACTTATAGTCATCTCCAATATGCAATTGGTGTCTGGAGTGGAGCTGGAAAAACAGCTTTGAACCGACTGAATGTTTTACATAACAAAGTACTAAGAGCAATGACCTATAGCTCTTACAAGTCGAGAGTCTCACCATTGTATAAAAACTTAAACCTTCTTAAAATCAATGATATATTCATTCTTGAAATATGTAAGTTCATGCATAATTTGCACTGGGGTAGAATACCTGTTAATTTCGATCATTTGTTTACTTCTGTAAATCAGGCCCACTCCCATGCAACCCGTGCTGCC
>JGI24159J19872_10000792_pt1 | contig 31348 bp, 17 predicted proteins | sample Ectturendosymbi4_FD_19872 | JGI IMG/M metagenome (IMG submission 19872)
TCAGTGTTTTGTCTTTTCAAATGAAAGTAGTATGTCATGAATGAATCAATCAACAAAAGCGTTGCATATAATGGTATTGTCATTTATGAATTTTCCGTGTTCTGCTGATAAAAATAATCATGAAAAGAGTTGCATAAAACTTTCAAAACTGAGAAAATACAGTAATATATAAAGCACCTAAAGTAAGAACTTTGAATATGCTCGTAATGTGAAAAAGCGCAGGTATTGCGAAACAAAGTGAAAACGTGTGGACAATATTGTCTTGATATAAAATGAATTTGCAAGCCAGTCAAAACAGTTGTTGAACATTATTATTGAAGGCCAAGGGTGTTCTATGCCTTGAACAATACTGGTGTGATGGATGTCAACTGTACAAAAGTACTGTAGCCTCTTTTTGGATTCCCTGTAGCTTTCTATTATGATAAAGCATTTCTTATGTAGTTTGTAATAACATGCTGGCGATTCTCAATCTATACAAGAATTTTTCTTTTTAACTCTTGTTTATGGTAGTCATTTAAAATGACATTTTGGCAAACTTCACAAAAGTTTTGCTTCTGATTGTACTTTGTAGTTTTCTTTACCTAATAGAAGCTGAAATGAGAAGACTATACGAAATGCTTCTCATACTACAGACACTATACAAACTCTGATACATGCTAATGCTGCTTTTTTAATGAAAAACAGCAGCACATTGTTCAAATGTCTTGTTTTTGAGTCATTGGTTTCAAAGTTTAGTCCAAACATAACCATTTTAATAACACGTAGGCGAGACAGCTTTCAATACGAGAAGTATAAAACGAAAAGATAAACAAGCTTCAAACAAACGTAAAAAGCACAGAGTCATTTCACAAAAAAATTTGAAATAAAACACGTCTCATAAAACCAGACGTGAGCATGCAGCTCATAAAACTTGTGAGCACACAACAAGATGCACATGTATGCAGCCACTATTTAAGTCAATGTGATGCAATGCATTTAATACTGGTACAGTTTAATTTTGTGAACTTCCTTATCTTGGCACTCCCGTGCACGATTGAAATAATAGAAAGTTCCATCGCGTCTTTGCAGTTTTTTCACATAGCCTGGTTGTTTAGGCCACCGATCAGGCTCAACTTTCGTTATGGTTTTATATTCAATTTCATCACGATATCCAGCTGCTTGAAATCGAAAGGCATTTTCAACTTCATCACTCCAGTGTTTTGCACGAACCATTGATTTTGGCTTTGGTCCATCTCCAATACGGTTTATAGCAGCAGCAGAAGCCATTAGTAAAACGTGCATTAGCTGACGCAATTACCAATAAAAACACTGTAAAGTAAATAAACAATCATTGAGGTATGCAATATCATTGGGTAAATTGAGATCAATGACCTTATTGACATATGCTTTGCTTCTAAACTTCAACCTTCATTTTGATTTTTCAAAAAACATAAAATTTATTTTTCAATGACCTCTTGAATATTGTAGTCTATTTATTAGTCAGCTAATCAGGCATCAAATCAAACCTCTCTAAATCTACTTTTAAAAAAAACTATCTTGCAATCACATACAGTTATTTTGTTATAGTAGAAATTGCAATGCTCTGGACTCAAATTTTGTTTGGCTTATAAAAAGATTAAATAGATATTGTATTATCACCAGAATTGGGAGCAAGTTGGAAGTAGCTTAAAATTCACTGCTGTCACGTCTACTGATTTAACCATGGTGGTCAGAACTTATGCATCTCCCAGGCAACAAATATAACTTGACTTGTAAACCTAAATTAGCAGTATGAGGAACACTCTCAAAAACTAGTCTCAATCTAAAAACATATTTACTCTTCTTTTATGTGTGTGGCAGAACTTCTGAGAAAGGAGGATCACTTTGAGAAATTCCAAAGAAAGCTCACTAGGGGGTAGGATCATTTAGGTTAGGAGGTTAGAACGTTCAGTTCAATTTATTCAGGGAAACTCACAAAAATAAACAAGATAAGACAATCAAGCAAAAATAATATACATCATAAGCATACAAGCATAATAACAGTAAGTCTTCTAACTTAAAACAAGATTAAATCATTGTACTGTAGTCGTCAAAATTTTTTCATGCACAGAATAGCATCACAATCAAAATCATGTTTGCATCTTCCCAGGGTACCTAATATAACCAGGTGGTTTTCACTAGCCTAATGGTGAGATAGGATTATCTTAACAAAGAATGCATAAGTTAGGGGGGTATATTTAAGGAGGGTTGATAATGGTTTAGAACAGGGGTTCTCAACTAGGGGGTAATTCCCCACCAGGGAGAAATTTTGCATTTGCAAAGGGGGAATTTTGTATTTAGGATTTTGTTTAAAATGTAATATAGTTTAGCTTATCAATTGTGAAGAGTTTAGTTTCTCTTCTTAGTGTACTNATGTAAAAGTGTTCTTTACAAACTAAATTTCCAAGATCTGTGAANAACGGTTAAAGGGGTGTATGGGATAAAAAAAGTTGAGAACCACGGGTTTACGAGGTATAATTTGTATTTCTTATTGAAAGTATAAAAAGGTTGTACTTTTAAATTTGGATCCAAAAACTCCTAAATCTCAACTCCTATATAAGCAAGAGATTTTAGTCCACTAGCCAATATTTTCCTGGGAACTATATATTCTTGAGATGTTTTTGTCTAGTATTATATGAATGCTGTCTAGTATTGTGAATTAGTATCATGTGAATGACTTTAAAATCATAAACAGACCACGCTTGGCCTCCCCAAAGGGTAGTCAATATGTGGGTGCAATGTTCAATAGCAATGGATACCACAGTTGAGGAATGTTTCTCACTTGCCTATTGTTTTCCCAAACTTGGAGTAAATGTTTTGCATAGTTGAAGAGCTCAGTCTTTTATCCATGGCAGGAGCCCCACCGTATGTCACCACTTCGAGGTTGAGTGGACATGGGAAGTAGAATAGCCAAAGAGTATTTATCATACTGCAGAACTCTCAAACTTCACTCCCATCACCTACAACATTTAGCATCATCAATTATCTCTTGCTAAATGTATATAATATTTTATTATTACCAGCTACCTGTCAGCTTGGTAAATACTTCATGGAAGTTGAAGTTATAACCACCAAGCAACTTTTAACAGCTCAAACATACCACTTACCTACACTGATCTTTGATCAATATTTCATAAAAATATTTGCCTAACAGAATGGTGTTCATTTCACAGAGAATTAATTTTTTTTTAATTACAATCAATCATCAACATACAAACATTACAAAATATTTCTGTATTGTGGTTTAGATTAATTATACGATGGTTACTTGTTCCATTACTCTTGTACACAAATTAAATTCTTAGTAGGTACACTTATTTGGCTGATTGTATGTATTACTTCACACCACTGCCTTATATAGTACATGATTATTTTCACCCAATCAAATGACCCACAGTAATATTGGTATCTCAAGGAAAGCCCAACTTCAAATTTATTCTAACATATCTAACTAATGTAGCAACTTCAATCCACAATCACGTAAAAAATTCAGCACCTCCAAGTAGCTTAAATAACACTCTGCACAAAATGAAATAATTTATTTTATAGACTAAATTCTTGCATTTGGAGAGCTATTTTTGAAAGAAGCAGTGAGATTTGGTGAAATACCAATGGTCAGCCAATCTACAGAAAGCAAAAGGATGTTGAAATGGCATTTACTTTCCACTGATAAAAATGTGTCAATGCAAAATGTGAAACAAAATGGAAAATACTGTTTACTCACTGCTATGAAAANGTCAAAACATTTCTGGCCATCTTTAACACATAAGAAAAAGGAAAACAATAAAAGGGTTGAACATCAACACTCACGGAAAGTATGGTTTCTAAGCAAGAGCAACAAATGAGCAACACACTTGTTTGAGGTTGGAAAAGAAACATTTTTGTAACTTTTATTGAATACACAGTCACTAGGGCAGGGGTCACCAACATGGTGCCCACGAGCACCAGGTCACCCACAAGGACCACATGGGTCACCCTTGGACCTGTTCTAAAAGCAGCATTAACTTAACCAATGTCTTCACATAGATGAATATCATCAATTATAACAGCATAATCAAAGATGAGTTGAGCAAATTTTTTATTTCAGAAGTGTGCATCAAACCTGGTAGCCCTTTGCATTAATAAGTACCTAAGAAGTAGCTCTCAGTTTCAAAAAGGTTGGTGACCCCTGTACAAAAGCTTGACCAACAAGGTTTTTTTGGCTGATACCAATGTTTTTCATTTTTCAACTGATGCTGACATTTTTCCAGTATTTAAACCATAGTTGAAAGACTTTACATCATCACATTGTTTTCTTCAGCATGTATGCCACATAAACAAATGGAATAATTACACAAGTTACAAATGAAAGAGCAGTGTGTGACTGTGCAAAAACCCGTGAGTTAATGTTATTATATAGAGTGGTTTATTGGGATGATTGCGCAGCAGTCAAGTCTGTATATTATGCACTATGTGATGCAATCAGAGGGCTGTGTGCCATAAGGAACATGACAGAGCATTTACTGTACATTAATCAATCAGAGACAAAATAGTTAACTGGGTTTCTGAACACGCCATGCAGAACATTAGTGTTGCCGCTTTTGTGAGTAAATATTGCCAATATGTATTTCAGCTGAATTTTGGCAATATGATTGATCAGCAAAATTGCCATGCCGATGTATGGGTCAAGCTTTAATACACATGGTGAAACAGACATTTACTTTTGTGCAATCAAAAGCCACTTAAATAACTTTCAAATTACAAAATGATCTGATAAAATTTGCATATTTCCTTTCAGCATAAGTGCTTATTTTATCTAGTACTCCCCAAAATTATCTAACTATTTTAATGTAATTTTGCACCAATACGTCAATTGCTTCAGCAAATTTTTTAATTTCTTTTCATTTTTTATTAGTAATAAAGCTGGCATTGTGTTATGGTCTTATTATAACCACACAAACTTTATATATTTCAAAAACAAGTTACATTCACAGACCAACACTAAAAGTAGCAGCAGTTGTATATACATAACAAACAATGATGTTGGGCATACAATAACATGCCCCATACCAGTTTAATATTTATAACTTTGATACTAGTCTGTAATGAGATAATGAACCTATAATTAAGACAATACAACTTCTTGAAAAAAGCTAGTAGTTTGAAAATATTCAGCTTACTAAAGCATTCTGTTGGTTTCAAGTTTTGTAACACAGATATCAACACTAAACTGTAACCAAGTACTGATTAGCTATGCAGCCTATTTCCAGTTTAACATATCTATAAATAATGGCAGTGGCTAAAGAACCATCTGTGCATCTTCACATTGGAAATCTTATTCAACCACCTCTTGTAACGTGACAGTAACCCACGATGAGAATGGAGTAGGCTTGGTAGAAATATACTAAATATAAAGGGTAAACCCTAAGCCTAATACCTAACCCTAACCAGTAAACATGAAGCTTGGAAATCTTTGAAAAGAGTAAAGAAAAACTGGTCCCATGAATTAAAATCTGCAAGCACTACTATCAAAATGAAAGTCACCAAGGTGAAAGCTGAACCAAAAACCATTAGCACAGCAGTATTATACGCATCAGCTATGCTACCAAGACGGTGTCTCTTGAGTAACAAACTCAGCAATTTATTTGAACTGTTTCATGCAAGGCAGTTCCGTACACACTTCCACAAATAAGCTACCTTTGTCTTTTCCACATTATCGCAAGTTACGAAAACAGTGATGAGTTTCTACTTTAATATAATTGATTTAGAAAATGCAATCCAAATACAATAGTCTAATTGTACATTCAAAATATTCATCCTCCACACAAAGCAAAATCTAGGTGTACCTTACCAAAACCTTTTCGAAAACATTCTATTAGCTTACTGTTCTCGATTCAGGAAAAAATAACCATGTGTTCTTTTCAAGTCACCAAATATTAGAGCAGGAGTGCACAACCTGCAGCTATACCGCCGCACGCAGCGTTCAATAAAATTCATATGGCAGTGTGCATGCAATTTGAATTATATGTTATGGTGGGCGTGCCATCTACTATATGAGGATATTTAGTTGAAAAACAGTCAAACAGACGTGTAGAAGCAAGCTAGACTCACAATGTGGAAGCAGTAAAGAAGCAAAGCAAAAATGTAAAAATATCTTGAACTCACTGATGGCCGTAATTCATAAAGATAAATTTAATGTGGTTGGCAATAGCAAAAAGATTAAGTGCGTCCCTGTACCAGAGTAAATAGGTTGTTGAAAGGTTTAACGTTCTTGGGAAAAATTTGATGACAAACTAGAAATATGTAACAATCTATTTTTCTTCGAAACATCCTTTAATAATACATCGTGGGCAGTAAGTCCCTAACCATTCATATGTTATTATGTCAAATCAAATCATGTCCTCAGTTTGCGAGACTACCTTAATGACAATTTTCTTGACAAGTGGATACAATATGTTGTGGTTGTGCAATATCGCCAAATTGGGCTATAAGAAGTCTGGATTTCACAAGATGTGGTAACTTTCTTTGGGGACATATAAATGATATTATTGTCTACCAACAAAGATATCACCCTCATGATGAGTTGAAGACAGCTGTTACCACAGCATTTGGAACAATAACCCTTGCTACATTGAGAATAATGCCTCAGAGAACATGTCATCACATAATACTGTTCTGTATCATGCAGTGAGAATGAGGGAAAACACAGATGCACTGGATATATAAAATATATTGATGGGTAGGAGCTTATGACCCATCCTGTACAATACTCTGGATAAACAAACAAATAGGTCAAAATTTAATTTTGACAAACATTGTCACCTCTCTTCAATGAATCGCCATCGCCTTCTGAATGTCTATGTTTTCTGTGAGCTTTAGTGTCTTCAGTATGCACTATGTTTTTTCATGCTTTCTGTAAACCCCCTGTGCAGTATTGTTTTGCTCCCCTCTTCAGCCATCCTGACTAACCTCAATTTTTTTATTTTTCATGTACCTAACACTACTTGTGTTGCTGTTTAATGTTAAACCTTTTCGCAATCTGTCTTTGCCTCTGTCTCATGTCTGTCCAACCCCATTTGAGGTACTATCAACTAAATCAACTATGTGCCTGGTGGAACACACACACAATGACGGTACTCCATCATGGTCTGTATAATTTTACTGTTTTTTTTCTTGCTTGATATTTTTGTGTATATTTTTCATATTCAGAAAAAAAACAAAAAACTTTGTAACTACTGCACAGGTAAATGAGTAATTACAAGTGAAGTCACCAACTGACAAAGGCTGTTCTGTAGACATATCAACACCAGCAAAATCAAGAAATGCCAAATCAGTTCAAATCATCGTGAGCTAAACAGTCAAACGCAGTTCTTGCTGCGGCACAAAGCATGATCGCCACCGTCATAAATCTCGACATGTTTCACTTGTTCCTACAATCCATATGTACCTGATAAGGTTAAGCACTACTTCAGATTGTTTCCTTGTCACCAGGCTATTTACAAACATCTACAGGAGTTAAATCTAGCTGTTTCACATCACTTTGGCTTTGTCACAAAAGCAGTGATGTGGCCGAGTCATGTTTATCGAGTCAGGAGTTGAATCTAGTCACAAGCCCTTCATGTCAGAGTCATCAAAATTTTATCAAGTATAACCATAATCAAGTCATGATTTGGTCGAGTCACAAACCTGTCAAGTCGTTTCGAGTGATTGGTTTGCCGGCTCGAGTCAAATAAAATCATACATTTTCCTTATGTTGTTATGCGCCAAAAATTTGTGACAACATCAATGATGCCTCGCTGCAGCAATAAACCTCATTTCTTTGTGTGCAAACAAACTGTATTTATCAATAAGATGTTTGAAGATTTTGTAGAAATAACTTTCACTCAAGTCTTGAGTCATTCAGTACAAATCAAGTCGAACAATTCAGAAAAAAACGTGATTGGAGTTAAGTCATCACAGCATTGTTTCTTAATGTGACGAGAGTTGAATGGAGTCATTAAAAATCGTATCTCGAGTAGCGCCATCACTGCCTGACAACAGAATTATTTCGATGTTTTAAATATTTCTAAGGGCGAAATTCCCAACCACAACGTCGCACATAAGCCATTTTGAGGAGACAAACTTTTACAGCTGCTTCAAAACACAATTAATCCAACTACGATAGCATATAAATGCACAGTGCACAGCAGTTATTCCCAACATGGGGCACACGCCCCTTAATTTGGCAATTGGATGTTTAGAGGGGTCAAGTTGAAACTGAATTTCATCGGCGGATTTTAAGCGACTGACAAAAATATATGTAGTGTTGGGTCATTTTTGCGGTTTCTTTCCCAACATAACTTCACTTCTAGAACAAATCTAATGATAACGGTAACGGTTTGTTGTTCCATATGACTCAGCTAATAAACAGAAGCAATGCAAAAAGCCATCGCACACTAAGTACTCCGGCACTGCTTTACATCATACATTCCAATTCACAAACATGGTTTTCTGCACATATGGTTTAAGTAAGCTAGCGAGGTTAACGCACTGCCCTCAAAATAGGCTTAAACCTCCGTTATGTAGTAGGTCTCCGTTGAATGTCGCAAATACATGCAATTGTTATATTGCTTTCCACACAATAAAATTTCCTATTTCGAACAGAAAACACTAGCCTACAAGGTAGAAACAATTAAATGATGACCTTAACTGAAAACTTGCAAAATACTTTGGAAAAATGTTGAAAAATAGGAAAAGTAATGCTTAGAGTACAATCTGAAAATCCTTTTTGAACATGAAATATATAGGGATGAATATCAAACATCAAAAAATTTTCAGAAAACATCAAATCTCATGTTACAAAATCAAAAACGGCATCTCTGAGCCTAACCCTCTTTCAATGAACCACATCCTTCTACTTCATTTGCCAAAACAAGATGCAACGAAAGAGTATAAGGCCGCCTGCCACAGTTACGTTATGTAAATATTAACCTACACCACGAGACCACAATAATGTGTCAAATATATTTTGCTCTGATGACCCCTTAGTGAAAAGCAAAGGTTCAGCTCTTCCTCAGTTGGCTATATATCATGTGGAACCCGTGATCAGAAACTTAACGACGTTAAATGGCACCTGGGACAAGAAGCAAGTTTTGTTCTCCTATGTTGGAACCTGACTTTTTAAAAGCAAATTTACTGTATTTTAAGAAAGTACTTGTGTCATTTATAGGACGTTCGCCCCCCCCCACAGTTATTCGGCGCCCTCTGCAGTGACTGAGCAACCCAAAGTGATGCAGCGCCCAGGGAATTGTGCCCCCTTGTTACACTCCTGCCCTGATCCTCAAAAACTAAAAAACGCCACTATGAGACACAGTCACAACAGAAAATGTGTGCCAATTCTAACTGTGCCTCACTGAAGCAAAGACAAGTATATTTCTTTGTGGGCAAACGAATATAGTGTTTGTCAATAAGATGTTTGGAGATTGTGTGAAAATGACTCTGACCCGAGTCATTCATTGCGACGCGTGTCACTCGGTAAATAACCTGTCTCCACTCCGATCAACAAGTCATTTCTTTAAATTGTGACAAACGAAATATCGATGCAAATATCAGGAGTGATTTTTACTTGGCTTTGAAGAATTGCGCTTCCGCGTGGAAAAAACAAAACAAAGATAGCAACAAAGGCATGGTGGCGCAGCACAACGCAACTTAACAACATGTGCGATTGAAACACACTCTATCTAGTGTCTAGAGCGCAGCATTGGCGTCGGAAGAGTTTTCCCAGGGGGGTATCAGTGGATTTTTACAGGGATGGCCAAAGGTTGTTTTCGCGGGGAGGACCAACAGTGGTTAAATTTCGTTTCACCAAGTCAAAACAAAGAGAAAAACATTTTTTTTGCAAAAAAGTTGATAAGAAAATATCAAATTTCAAAATCAAGGGGGATAAGTCCCCCCTCCCTGTGCTCATAGAGCGAAATAATTCTACACGTTCTAATCAACGTAAAACGCCGTGACAATTTGTGCGATGACTCCGTGCAATGGTAACATATTACGAAGAACCATCATGCAAGTACAAAGAGCAATCACCATAGTAATAAGAAAAATGTTGTGGGTCGACTCGTTGTTTAAAATTGTGACATTGCTCATGAGTCAGATAAAAATCCATTTTTCACAACATATTTACGGAGCGAAATCAAATCAATTTTGTGAATCTTTTATAGCAGCCAATTATCAGACATTGTGATCTAATCACAGTTTGTATTTTGCGAACGGAGTTATCACCTTCTGCTTTCACGCATATAGAATCTGTTTTTTTTGCAAGTAATATTTTGTTGTATTTTTAAGAGCGCCCTCATGTCGTTTCCATGTCAACCCTTGCAGCTGTGTAAGCCCGTAGTTCAACTACTGAACACTGTCACTTGTTGTTAGTTGTTGGAAATCGAACGCTAGATCAGGTTACGTTGAACACACTACTCAAACTTTGACGGAAAACTTTAACTTTGGAGCCATAGCCTACATCAATTGTTCGCTTTAATTATGGTTATGTATGCGGAAGCGTTGGAAGGGTAGCTTTTTGTTTTGCTGTAAAAGAAATGAATCAGTTTTGTTTCATAGACCTCACAACATGACAGTAAGTGTGTAGGGATAGGGAGTCTAGATTAGATAGTCATTACGATGTGCGCACATGTCAGGTTTACAGTTAATGTACAGGATGTGGTTTGGTCAAATCTTTATGAACAATATTTAACACTATAACAGCACATTTTTTTGGAAATCACAATCTTTTTCCATTGATCAAATTGCAACAAACTGAGGATATTTTCTACCACCAGTTTGGCACAATGGTCATGATCACACGTAAAACAATTTTTAATGAAATAGGCTTTTCATTTTTGCTAGGTGATCCTATCATTTTGACCACGACAAAAAGTGTTCCCATTGATATAAGAAATATAAAATATTGATTTAATATTGAAGCAATTATGAATATTTTCATTGAAAACTCTTGTGACCCTATAAAAAAAGAAGATAACCCTCACGGGAGTCACAGATAACCCACAGGTTGAAAACCACTGATTTAGTGGCACCATTTTGGTAGTGTAGTGGATGCGTTTACGTCTGCTGTGCAAATGGTTTTTGGTTTGGCTCTTACCTTGGTGCCTTTTGTTTTGATAGTAGTGATTGCACGTCACATGTGATCAGTTTTTCTTTACTTTTTTCAAGACTTTCCAAACTTTTGTGTTCAGATTTACACTTTGGGTGTAGGTTTGGGGTTTAGATTTAGGGGTAAGGTTAGGGGTAAGGCAAAGACAAAAATCAGCACCGTAGTGGAGACAGTCTTGGGATAGGGAGTTTAGCAAAAGACTGTTTTTAACCATTAGTGAACAGGATTTCAACCAAAACATTGGAGAAGTAGCTTGTAGTATTTACCTAGCTGTATATTGACCTACAGCTCAAGACGTAGGGACTTGACTCAGAAATAAGGATAAAATATACATTTATCCCAACTTCTTGTAATGTTGCAAAAAAGTTGACCAACAAATCCAAAAGATATTTTTTCCTTGACTCTTACACTTTGTGCTTGTGCTGAATGTATTGGTTCGAAAGTCATCTGATTTACTTTGACTTCAACCAAACCCACAATGCAGTAATTTTTTCTCTAAAGTGCGAAACATTTGCTTTACAGATATATCAGACCTAATTTTGTTGGACATTCTTTTCGTGTTGAAGGTGAAACTTGGTACTTTTTTGCCAATTCACTGTTGTGCACTTTGATTTAATCCCAAATATATTTTTGTGTCATTGTGCAAGTAGAACTCTTAGAATGAAACTTCTGACATGGTGCAGAGTTATAAGTCGGGCCAAGCTTTTTGGGCCGGGCGCGGGCTTAAGTTTGTCAAAATATTTCGGGCCTGCATACAAAAATTTTGTATACCATTGAGATTGAGAGTAACGACTTTTTTCTTTCGTGAACTAGTTTTGTTATGCCCACTGCTGTAACTTCTGTGAGTGAAGTGATTGTGATTTTTCTTCAGCTAATTGTGTTTGCAAAGACAGCTGCGTTCTTTTATTCTCTGCTGGGATTAGTCTCACACTGTTTTTGAGAAGGCGACAGCGGTGGGAAAATTTGCACGTGATGGCGTTGCTTCAAAAAGATCAATCACTCACGCAATTCTTGGCTTCTTTTAAGAATCCTACAAGCTGGCTTTTCATATCTATAGAGCTATCCTAGAAAGATTATTTTATTCCTATAGCTCCATCGTAGATAGTTTTGTGATTGTTTATTTTTTTCTTAAGAAACATTTCCGGAATATTTTTGTTGACTAACATGCTACGTTTGTGCCAGATTTTGCCAATGTTTTGGTCAAGATGGTTGCTATTTTGGGTGTGATAAACCATGTACCTGCAACTACACCTGCACACAACATTTTTTGTTACTCCACATTTGCGCATATCTTAACTCCCACGGTAAATTTGGCTTCCAGGCTTAAATCAGTCTTAAAAAATAAATGTTGGGCTCGAGCTGTGTTTGGGCTTGTGATTTCAAGCTCGGGTCGTGTTCAGACTTCAATATCAGGCCCTTTTACAACTCTGTGTGGGTTGTGGGTATGCAAACAGGGGCCAACAAGGGGAGATTTAAAGGATACGTCCTTTACCCACCAACAGTAAGAATAGATTGAAATCATTTTGCTAAGTAGGGTACGCTAATTTTACGCCAAATGTTTTTGCTGCTGGTAAAAGGATATCAATTGAGATTTTGGTAGGGGTGGGGCGACATGCATGATGCCCAGTTGCATTAAAAATATTTGTACCTTTTTCACAAATTGGAAATATGCAAGAAAAATATTTATCGTCTTTGTAACGTTAAGAGACTTGAACAAGACATCAAATCGCACCATAACCACACTTATAAAATGCATGAAAACTGAAGTGTCCTACTGTAAGAGTGATATGCACATGCGACTAATGCGATTCAGCATTTTGTGCACTCCAACTGACAGCTCTGATAAAACCCAGTTGATATGTTCTACTATATTGCTGTGTTTGTTTACATCCAAATATGATATTAATGGAAACAGGCTGAACTACAGCACTGTGTCCAGCAACTAATTTAAGTATATTAATATGTAAATCATCTGCAAGGACAAAGCATGATTAGTGTTGCTCTCAAAACAAATCTAGAAATAAGATTGGGAATCTGCATATATAACACGTCATTTCTGCATAGACCTGGTGACTATTTTGATTTCACACCAAGTTGTCCCCCCCACATTTTACAAGAAAATTGCACCCATGACCCATGATCATGCCTAACTGCTTTTATACTTCTGTGTTCTTTTGATTATCCCTCTGATGTGGACCATGCATCGGAACCAATTACGTAACCCTTAAATGACAGACTAGGTACCATTGTAACTTTTTTTTCTTTAAAAATTGATTCCTTTTTTTAGAACTCATATACAGACGTAAGGCTCCTTGACATCTCCAAGCTTTATTTTGGGTTGTCCAGGCCAAATTTCAGAAAAAAAGTTCTCAACCTGTTTGGTGATGTGTGGCAAAAACAAACTCTATCTCCTAAGAGACAATGCAAAAATGATGCATAAAGAAGCAACGTAACGGTTTTGAACGATGGTTTTGTATTATTTAGAAAGAAATATTACAATTAGAAAGCGCTGTGGCAATTAATATCAAAACATTTCCAGATAGTTGGTACTTATTTATGAGTGATGCATGTTGTTATTTGCTGACTGCACCCCTGTTGAATACAAGCAAAAGCCATCATTTTACAAAGCGTAATCAAAATTCAATGCACATACTAATTATTATCCACAAAATAGCTCAGCTATATCTGAAGCTCAGATTTTTAAAGAAAATGCTTAAAGGTACAATTGTTCATATACAGTCTATTAGCGTTGTAAAATGATACTGTCGCTTAAGGGTTAAATAAAAAATAGGAACAACCAAGGTATGCAGTCTAAACTAAAAATAACTTGAATTTTAATAGTTATTCTTCAAGAACCCACAATCTCATCCACTTCTTTGAGTCACTGCGTTTCATTTATTCTTCAAACAATTTCACTAACAAATAGCCAATCACAAGCCTGTAAATTTCACATAGTTCGGACTTCACAATCTTTCTTATTTGTTCCATTATCTTTACCACCTCTAAAAGTTTTATTCAACCACTGTGCGGACAATGAGTAGAACACCAAGCCCCATGTGAATTTTATTTATTGTGTATTAGGGAACAACCTGGAGCCTCGGCCAGTGATTCAATTTTTTCCCCGACCTCAGATTGGGCAATCAAAATAATTAGCTGGGGCTGGGGGACATAGATTGCTGTTTTTGTGTTAGCTTTTTCAAAAAAACTTTTATTTCAATTTTTTTGCACAGTTTTTGCTGTTTTAAACAAACTTGGTCAATGACAAACCCTAACGTTTAATGAAGTTTGAAGCAAGTTATACTGTTATAGCTACAACTATACAACATTGCTTTTGACAGCAAGCACTGTTTAGCTTTGTTCAACCAAGCTGTTTTTCATCTCACGTTTTTTCTGTGGTTCGCTTCACTACTGAGCTGATTTCTAGTGGCTGTTAGCTCATAACAAGGGCTCACGGAATCCATGAATTATAATGAGAGGATTCCCTATTTGCACAGGTCCACAATCAGCACACAGCNACAGTACACAATGGGNCTAAAGTCTACCAGTACCANATTAAAAGATGGTGAACTGATAATCACATTNANGTGCCTTACTGTTGTTTTGGAAGACTTTGTAAACTGAACAGTTTTTTCTGTTGGTAGCAGTTGAGAAGGTGATTGATGTTTGTCCAAGTTTAGGAGAAACTCTTTGAGATAAAAGTTTTAACACATTCAGTGCAGGGCAACGCTCACCCAATTAGTTGCAAAATGTGTCAAAAGTTTTGGGTATTATCCTGTCGGTCTCATCATTTTGTTTACAATGGCAAACAAGTTTGTTTATTCAAAAAATATATACAACACATGGTATAAACAAATCGTAAACCATTATATAAACATAACAACCATCCCAACAAGTATTTTGAATACTTTGCCCCCATTTTAGTAGTTTTTTTTTCTACATGGCTTGCATCTTCTTGTTACAGAAAGCATAAAAAAGCAGAAATCAGTGGCAACATTGCTTAAAAAAAATACGATCCATTGTTCCTGAGTTTTGTCACAGTACCAAAGCCAAATGCGTTAATGAAAGCCTAAGAAAGAGAAGGAATGCCACAGCACACTTTGGTTATAAATATAGATCGAGGAACAGCACATATGTTGCAAAAAAGCAATTATTCTGGCCTACATAAAATTTGAAGTTTGGCGTTTAAATGTTTGAAAGTCGTGAATGGGCAATTTTTCTGACTATTGTGCCATTTCTAAAAATCTTTGCTGATGTAAATTTTTGTTAAAAAGAAAATTCCTGTTTGTCTATGACAATACCAAGTTCAGAATCTATATGATCACTTCGGAAAAGACTGATTGCAAAGGAGTGGTTGAACTAAACGAGGTGCTTCAGCAGGACATGAAGCAGTAATTTTACAGAGGGGACATTTGACAACATTTCATTTCCATTGAAAAAGCCAGCTACATGTGGTCACAACTCTGGTAAATCCAAGATTTAAAAAAGGGATTTTTTCACAAAGGGAAACAGATCACGTAGAGTTATTGCTGGTTCACTTGGTTGCAGCAGCATGGACCGAAACAATGAAAAATAATAGCTAATATAGGAAAGAATCTCCTAAGGAAGGATCACATGAAGTAGCCACTGATAGAAAACATCAAAAAACATACAGTGATTCTACTAAGGATAAATACTTCATGTTTGTAGATGAGGAAAGCAGTTGCTCTGACTACCAAGGGTGTAATAAGGGGGCAAAATCCCCTAGGCACCGAAATGTCACAAATACTTTCTTCAAAACAGTACATGTGCTTCTGAAAGATTTGAGGTTCACACATGGGGATGCCAAACTTGCTTCTTACCCCAGGTGCCATTTAACCTCATTACACCCCTACTTTTTTGTTTTTTCAGGGTGCAGAAAAATTTGGGGGGGAACAAACAAAATTTAGGGGGCACTAGCCTCGAATGCCACCCCATGCCTACAGGCTGCCTGGGTGTACTAAAAACTGCAATGGCTTGTAAAAGTGTCCATGGGGATTGCAATTGACTTGCGAAGACAATAAGCTTACCCATCAATGTCTTAACTATTTCACAAATGTATAAGCTAAACATTAACATTTTTCCAATCTCAACTCCTCTTGTAAATCCAGCTCTGCAACACTTTCACAGCTGAAAAGTAAGCAAATAGCTAATTACATCCAAGGTGGAAATCAATTATTTGTATTATATAGGTTTGGATGGGCCAGGCCTGCTCATGGGCTAAGCTTGACTGCAAATTTTTTAAAATTCTAAGTCTGAGGCTTGGACAAAATTGCTATGAACCAAGAGGAAAACTTTGTGGCTGTGCTAGGCCCCACTATAAAGGCATCATAGCAGTGCTTTTTCATATGGCATATCTGTGGATACTTGGTTTATTCTCTATGCATGCATTTGCATAGAGGTCAAGCTTATTGGCAAGTTCCTTTGGATAGCCATTCAATCACCCATTAGTTCATAGCCTGTGGGAAATTGCACACAATGAACAATTCCTTTGCAGACTCAAACGCCTACGTTTTTAGCCCCAAGGACCAGTGCACCTGCCCTTAAGACTCCATGACCCAGGGCTGTTTTATTGTATGTGTCACGCTGCACTGCATCCCTATAGTATGAAAAATTGTCCATGGGCATTAAACATGCAAAAGTGGGCAGGGCTGGACCAAAATCAAAATATTTGAACTGAGCAGTCTGTGAACTGGGTTTGGCCTGAATCATGAACTGGATTGGTTCATAAAAAATTGGCACATGCAGGCTTCCACCTTTCCAAAAAAATAGTACTTCATATGACTGCTACTCATCCAATGGCAAAGGCAGTCTTAGCTAACAAACAAATTTTTTATACTCCAACAGTTTTCATCAGACAAAGAGCATTTGAGACATTCCAACTGCATTTTTGCCAATCAGAGTGTTCTGGGTATTGGTGTTGTAATGCTAGCAACAAATCTTAAAATATTTGTTATGGAGCTACACTTTTACCTAAAACTTAGATACTAAGCTAATGTTAGTAGTACCACAAATGTGATTTTTAATGCATTTCAGTCATTAAATTCACAAATTTCTAGTTTTGACAACANCTAGTTAAAAAATTCCCATTCCTCCACTTTTGTTTCAATATTATTAAGTAATAAATTNACTATGTTCCTTCATTTTTTGTTTACAGACAGACAGTTTTTGGGTTGTCTTTTATGTCTGCATCAATAAGACTTGTGTGCAATGAGTGAAAAAGTTTCATTACAAGTTGTTGGTTTATTGAAAGATGAAACCTTTCATATCGCAAAAAATTGTGCTGAGGTAAGTCGTGAAGTACTTACAGATAAAGATGTTTTTTAAACACTATATTTTGTGATACTAAAAGTCAATCTGTATGAGTAAGTACACACTGAAACCACATTAAGCTGTATAAATAAGGTGACTGTAAGTACAATCTTAATCAATTTTATGTATTGTGTTTGTAGTTGATAAAATTTAACTTCAGTTCATCAATATTAACATTTGATTTTGATATTTTCTGGGTGTGTTTATCGTAAAAGTCAGTCAAATTTTAATTATTGCAATTCTTTTCAAGTATTCATATTCTTTCATTAGATTATTTTCAAAGTTTGATTAAGGTGATTATGTATTTGTGATTAGGTCATTGTTGCACTGCCATACTTATGCAATTTAGTAACTAAGATAAGCATGCTACATTTTCCTTGCATAGAAAGTTAAAAATACAAACATACTATTTTTTATTAATTTTTACCTAAGTTAAACTACTAAATATTAGTAAATTTTCAACATGCAACTTCATATAGTGTGCAGACTTGCTTGGAAAATTGTGCATTACAAACCTAAAGTAAGGAATGTTACATTCTAAAAATACAATGCAAATAAAGGTTGTGTTAGTGTTTAAGCAAAGCAATTTAAGTGGTACAGTTGGTTGAGTACACATTGCCAAATGTGGAAGGTTGGATTCAATACCTGGTTGCATCATACCAAAGATTCAAAAAAATGGAACTTGCGACTTGTGCAGACGTGTGCTCAGCACCAATTGGTGGGTATCAGAAAGCAGTTCATGAACGGTTCTGCTACTGACTCACCATCAATGCAGCATTCACAGTCACAGTAATCGTGTGACCCCTGGTGCAAGCAAAGTGAGGTATAGCAGACCACAAATGTGGCACCTTTGAAAGTAGTGCAAAAAGTGAGTATAAGGAAACTGAACTGAATTTCTTCAACCAGCATGGATTTTTATGTAAGATCTCTTGATCACTGTAGATGATAAAGTGTGAAATAAATTCAGTTTCAAAACTTTTTATTTATATTACTACCATATAATTTTTCACTACAAGTGATGTTGGTTGCTATAGCATAATTGCAGAAAAAAATCATTGCGTTTTCAAGTTGTTTTACCCAATTTTTCTGTCAGTTATTTCATATAAAAGAACGTTATCTCCAACCTTACCATGTGGAAAAACAGCATGGTAGCAGTTTTTCTGATTAATTCCATAATTACATTGCAAACATTTTATTCAGAATGGGACCAAAAAGTTGTGGATTTAAGATATTTTTTGCATATTAATGCAGAACCTGTGTTCATTGTGAGATGCAGGGCTGAAGAAAATGCAAATTTCCTGGGAAGCTTATTGAAATTTCCCATTGGCCGCAAGTTGAAGACCATTGCCTCTTTATGATGTCTCAAAAGGATTTTTGTTTCTTGAAAACGTTGCACTCAAAGAGTAACATCACTGCGTTCACATGGATCAATTTAGCGCACTAGTATTGGTTCACATTCAACGTGTAAACAGTTGCAACACTGCAGTGTACCACGCTACCGCTCGGTACGCAAAAATGAGATACTGAAGGAGTGCAAAAGCGGTAGAAGGGGAAAATCTTGCCACAAAGTGGGAAATTTTTGCGCTAATCCTTGCTTTGCCTTCTAAAATTTGTGTTTTATGGGCACCATTCAATTAAAAGGAATTTTTTTACTGCATCATGACTTTTAGATAATTTACGTAATATTTTGACTGCTTACATGAAGCTTTGCAACAATCTCTGGCATTTGGAAAACCTTGAAACCGTATCTAACGACCAACCAAATTGTACTTGATAGACTGATTAGAGACTTATCCTTTGGATAATAAATTTTAATAATCTCTAATGCAAGTGTTACGGGAAGATAGTACTTTTGTAATGCTTTGCTCAACACGTAACTCATACAGCAGGAAAGAGCAATTCGTACTCGCATGTCGCGTAATCACGGCCAGAGTTGCCAGATTTTTTTAGTAGCTAATGGCCAAAATCCTGATGAAAAATGACCAAAATGGCTGTTTTTTGAAAAAGTTATGGCCAAAATCACAACATGTTTTAACTATGGTAATTTCTATATTCACAGGTGTCTCAAATTGTTTGGAAGGCAGTTTATTTTTTGCCGAAAAAATGTGGTTTTGCCAAAGAAGCAAGTTTTTACCCTAAAACAGCAATTTCTGCCATAGACTTAAAATTACCTGTTACAACTTGTCTTTATTTATCTTTTTCTTAGAACCGTATATTAAACACTATTGCAGATACATGCTTCAATTCTGACCCATTTCTGGGTTAAGCAATTTAAAATTAGCTTTCCATTTCAACGACAAGGCTAGAATTTTATTGATCTTGTGCTCCAGATATATGAACAAATATTAAAAGTCATGAACTGCATTAAGTTGATGATCATAATGGGTTAACCACATGCTCAAAACCATCATTGAATTCACATATGAATGAAAGGGCAGGAACACTTGAGAATAAACATTTACTCATGATAGGTCCGACTGAAACACTTGCACAAAATCTACAAGATTGCAAGGGTTAAATAATTACTACACACTTTGAACGTTACAAGGTTGGAGTTACTGCAGAGGGTTACTGTAAAAGTTATGAGAAACCTCTAAAAGTAAAATTTTACCAAAAATGCAATGCTGCTACTATAACATTATCAGTCACACAACCGAATGCAGCAGTCTTCAGATACAGTACGAGCGCAGCAGATACCAATGGTAACCAAAAGATTATCGCTGACTGAAATATCTGTACAAAATTTACTGACTGTAAGGGCTAAATCATTATTATACACATCAAAGCAATAAAAGGTTGAATTGCTACGGTGTTATTGTAACAATGAGTGACATGATGAACACTGTCCAAAAAATACAAAAAGACAAAATACAATGAAAACTTAATTTTATAGTGACAAACCAAAAAAATGGCCAAAAAATAGCAATATTTCACAAAATGCCGAAATGCGTTTTTTCATGGCCAGCGCAGTTAAAATATGGCCAAATCTTTCGAAATTGGCCATGAAATGGGCAATCTGGCAACCCCGATCACGGCATGCCTGCAGCTCCTGCATAAACCAATGGTTCTCAACCTTTTCGCTGAACGAGCTAAGTCCAAACTTACAGCTTGGTTGGAGAGCCGCACTAAAAAATTGACGCAAGTCGATTGACACGTTTTGTTTGGTTGTAGAATGAAGTCTGTTACACAAATATTGAGGTTTAATTGAAAGAATGCTGAGGGCTTTACAAAGGGTGCTTGAGAGAATATTGGTTGAGAACCACAAGTATAAACGGTGTGGAATTTGCTAGTGGTGCAGCACTGCAGCGTTTGAAGTGATTGCGCAGTTGTTTTTCAAACGTTGATTGTTTCGGCCAGTTCGGTGGTGGCAAAATTGGTTTTTGATCAATTTGACATGTAGAATGATATTTCAGACGGTGCTGAAAGTTTCTGCTGAGTGAGCGTTCTTCACATGCATTTTTTAGGCACGGGTGTGCAGTTACCTGAGAGCTTGTTGTCAGTGGACGCTGGTTTGGGAGTGAATTGAGCATTTTTGAATGGCACTACTTTCCATATTGACATTCAGAATGAACCCTGTAATGCAACCACTAACCAAAGCTGTTGTACAGACAAGTGTTAACAATCTCAGTGTATTCAAAAACTTCCTGCTGATGCTATTGTCACCATCCACTCTGCTTTCTAACGCAGTGGGAGTTCGCTCACATACACGCACGTACTGTAGTTCTAGGATGCGTCGGTCCCAGTGCCCTCTGACTACATGAGTCATCATAGTAGCAATATTCAAACTAGCAGCTTTCCGCCGCCATTACGAGTTTACGACATGCAACCAGGGTTGCCAACTGGTCTTCACCAAAAATACCAGATTTTGTCTCAAAAAATCCAAAATAAACCAGATAAAAGTCCTAAGACAGTCTACACATAAAACATGCATAGCCAAACAAAAATAGATAGTAAAACTTGATAACAAACATCGATATGATGCAATCCAAATCTCCAGAATCAATATCTTGCCCCGTAAATACAGTGTTGTACATTTGTTTCTTATTTAATACATTGAACATTTTTAGGGCAACAGCAAAATCTTTGCCCCATGCATGGTCATAGACTCTCGTCAGAGGTTTGTAATGAAGATGCAGCTCAGACAATGTTTGGCAGAGCCAAGCCTTTCCGACTGAAAAAAATATAAAGAAGGAAAATCCAGAGTTTGTCTGGCTTTTTTTTATTTTCAAAAACAGCCAAGTTCATTAAAACAACGATTTCAAAATTCGATTTCAAAAATGCTAAATTTGCAACCTTACACGCGACCAGCGACTGCATTAGACCACTATTGTTGGGTAGGCGTAACTGTTGCGTCACGGCCAGGTGTTGGCCACCATGACCCAGCGAGGAAATGTGTACAGTCCGTTTGGTGATTTGCTTGCAATTCTTAGCATATTACATGATTTTACTTGGCTTGCAGCTGATAAATTTCCCGCGAGCATGTACGATTTCCCAGGAAGCTTCTTCCCGATTTCCACACTTTCTGCAGCCCTGATGAGATGTTTGGCATTAGTTTATTTTGGTGTTGTTGTGAATATATACCTTTTTTCAAGTTCTGACTTGCTATTTATGACAACTGCAGCACACTGTCTTCAACAGGTTGTCTTACTGTTCAGGTTTTAGCAGCACGCATTTTTGGAAAGGTTAATATTGAATAAGACCTGAGGATGCCTACTCTACTTGATACACGAACTATATGCTTTCTTCAACGCTGATTGATTGTTTGCTGAAAAAGGGCTCCTTACAATTATAAGTTGTAGACATTGTTCTGAATATGGTTTGCATGGATGGCCCCATACAATACCATATATTACCAAGTGATAAATTATTTTTTATATTAACTTAAAGAGTATTGATCTTAGTTGTACAATGTACCTTGCACTGAAAGTAATAACAATGTATGAGAGGAATAGTTTTTTTTTTTTCTAGAAATATAGTTTTTCTTCACCTAACATTCAACAGTAAGCATATGGATGCTGTTTTAAAGTGGCATACTTTGGTTTATAAATGCATCTATCCTTAGAAACTTCCCTTTTACTTGGTTTGGTGCACTGGAATGCAATTTGCATAAGAACCCCTTCAATCAACAAAACATGTTTTTTTGCATAAGATAGTCAAAAAAATCTTTTATTAAAGGTTGCATTTTTCAGGATCTCGAAATGCAACATTCTGACAAGTTTTCTGATTTGTTAATCAAACCAATGTTAGAATGTGAATGGAATGATTTCATGGCTGAGAAGAAGATAGTAAGTAGCCAAATGTTTCCTGACTAATACTGAATTTAATAGCCGGTGTGCAGTGAATCAAACTATTACCATAAATTGCGCAGCCNCATAAAAGTTTCTGCCTATGCCAGTACTGTAGAAATTAAATGGTATAGTTGATCTCAAGAGAAAGTTTGACATCTTTATCAAATCAACATGTTATGAATAAAGAATGTTGCTTGATAATTTTTGTAAAATACCTAGCACAACTTTTCTTCAAACAATTTAGCACTATTTTTCCATTTGGTGTATGTACTGTACATTGCTGCCATACAGACTAATTTTTGCTTTCTGATCAAGTATATTTTTCTTGAATTAGTTTTATTAAATATGTGTTTTTAACAAAAAAAAAATTTAAACTTAGTGTACCATTAGATTAGAATTAATTTTTCTTTTATTAGCATTTGGCCTCCAGATGCTCATATTTTTAAAGACCTTGACATTTTGTTGATGAGGAAAATGTTTGAACCAATTTCAGGAACAAAAGGGTGAGCTTTGGGCATTTTCTGATCAAGTGATTTGTTTCATTGATGAACGGTTACTGGGTAATCATAAAGACCTCCTTCAGTGGGCTCATGATGAGTTTAGTTATGAAGATTTCAGGCCTACTGATTTGTATAATGCCATTGCAAATGAAGCATACTTGGACTATTTCTCAGAAAGCCAGGTAAGTTGCCAATGCCTATAGTTGTTTGTTGTAAGACTGGCATAGTGATCACTAACATGAAAATCAACAGGTAGCTTAATTTGCATTTAGCAGTGATACTGCAAGAGTGGGTATTTTTGAATGTAATCTTGTGTGGAAAGAAATGATTGCTTGCGTTTTTCAGTGCATTGGACATGCATATTCTTTTTGCAGAAAGTTTTGACATCTTGAGCTAAACAAGATTTGCTGTGCATTGTTCGCTAAATGCCAAACTAAAATATCCTTAAATTTGCAGAACAAATTTGTATTCATGGACATCTCCATTGACGGACAGCGAGAAGGAAGGTTGCTTTTCGAGCTATACTATAAAGACTGCCCTAAGACCAGCGAAAATTTCAAAGCTCTGTGCACAGGTGAAAAAGGAAGCTTACCAAGTGGCATGGTTTTATCTTATGCAAACACGCCTATCCACAGAATCGTGCCCAATGGATGGATTCAAGGTGGAGGTTAGCCCATGAACTTTTCAATGATGCCCGTCTTACTGCATGCACTGAACGTCCGAAGGATTTCTTCCAGGGGGCAATAGTGGCTTTTTCCAGGGGATTTCAAATTCCAAGGTGTTCAAAGCACCTCTTCCGACGCCCAAGACTGTATAGCAACAGTGCGTTTCGTTGAGATCTTAAAAAGCACCATCATCATCAAAATTTGCCCAAACCGACACAGCAACTGATGTTAACATCGATATGATTTTTGAATGTTTGTTTAAAACTTGCATTGGAAACACAAACATATTCAGTGGCAGACTGGCAGAAGGTTGTATCAATAATTCAGACAGACCTTATTGCGTCAGGCTTCATTCGTAAAGAAAAACCTGTTTGCCAAATGAAAACTTCCGAAAGGCTACTTTCTACGGTTTGCTTAACACAAGACATCGCGGTTAATTTGCACTGGTACAACAGTGGGAATGTTTTCGAGACCGTAACGTCAAAGACTAAGACTTATTTAAAACTTCTGGTCTGCAACTGTCGAAAAAGCCAAGACCGGGACCCTAGAGTCAGACATGCAAAAATGTCAACTTCCCCAAAGTTTTTCTTGACTGTTTCAAAAAAAGCTATCAACACTTTCGATCTGTAACCTTATCGAATTTCTCGTATTTCGGATCCCTTTTTTGTTTTTCCTTCCCCGAAGGTAAGAGAGACAGTTAATAGGTTGAATTACGGAAGCGTTAACAAGCTACAACGATAGAGCATTCAAAGTATCGAGACAGTAGGCTCAAGACTGAAACCTGCAACCATTGAAACCGAGATGAGACCGAGACTAACAAAAACGGGTCTAGTGACGCGTCTCCAGACCGAGGCCCAAATCTTGAGACTCCACCACTGGGGCCTGGCCTCCCCCTGGATTTCGAAATTTGACATTTTTCTATTACATTTTTAGCTGAAAACGTCGTTTTCTTATTCATCACCTTTCGCCCTCCCCTGGAAAACTTTTTATGGTTATCTGAGGAAAAATCCTTTCACCCTGGAAGAAAATCCTTCCGACGCCCATGTCATGTGCCTCCCATTGCGGCAACCCAACGGCCAAATGTTCTGTTTAATTCAATAGTGAAACAAACTGTTGCCGTTTGTGAAAACAGACATACTTCACGGTCGTGGTGATGATGGCGCTTCCATATACGGTGACGTATTTGAGGACGAAAACTTCATCGTTCGCCATAACAGAAGAGGTATTTTAGGAATGGCGAACAAAGGAAGACATTCGAACGGGTCACAGTTTTACGTTACACTCCAACCAACGCCTTGGATGGACCACCAATACGTCGCATTCGGGTAGGTGGTTCATGAAGTAAGCGCATCGTAATTTTTCTGTAAAGCTGAAGTAACTAATGAAGTGTAAGCTTGTTCTTGAGCGTGGCTCCTGAAAGCATGTGCGGCGGATGAATACGATTTTGCATATGAGGCAGAGGTGATCGGAGCCACTTTTTTTACTCCTGACCCGAAGCTCTTTAAAATTTTAACACTGCGACTTCAGCTTACACTCCGAAAACTTGAAGTCATAAAATAGAATCAAATGCTGTTCTCACCTCAACAAAGTTTCGTTTCTTTCACCAGATTACTTTAGGCATAATCACAATGAAACGACTACTGCTATCATTTCACTTATTAACTTGCACTAATAAAGCCCCACAAGCAACACTGAAAATATTTCATGCCACCTATCCACGCGAATAATTTATCTCTTATATTGTAAATTTTCAAGATAATAATGGCATGTTTAGAAATACCCCGAAGAAACTGGATTTCTGTTGGCTTGGCTCAAACCGCACTGCAACTGTTCTATTTTATAGATACATACATTGTTGTCTTGTGCATTTCACTAAAAATACCAAATTGTGAATTCTGCTTACAAAACAAGATACAGCGCGGAGGTGAAACTTTCAGTAACTGACGTAACTACCAAATTAAAAACATTATTCCTGTGATGCAGCAGTTGAGCATTGACATTGCGTCAGCCACTACAGAGCCAGCCACCCTCCCTCATCCTCAGCAGCCTGCATTGAATCGTTTGCTATCCAATTTAACCAAGAGTCATGACCTCAATGTAGCAGTTATCCTGTCAGAGCAAATTTGAATTTAATGAAATCTTTTATCCGGCTCCTGTAAAAACGGATTATTTCACTCCAACTCCAGGTCAGGTGTTTATTCCTAATTCCTGGCCCGGCTCCGGCAAAAAAGGAGACTCCTATTGAAGTCCACTCCGGATGCGTGATCATCTCTGATATGAAAGTGGTTGTTCTTTTTTTCCTTTTGTTTCTGATTGTTGCATCTTCGCTCGTCTTAAAGCGCCGTTCGTAACAAAATTATGTCGGACTCATTTAGAAGAAAAAACTGTTAAATCAGACAGATTTAGTTAAATCGGATTTACAGATTTAGTTAAATCGGACAGATTTAGTTAAATTGGAATAGATTTAGCCTAAAAGACAGATTTAGCTATATCAGAGCCGTTCAACTATAGTGGTCATGCATGCATATATAGCGCTGAAGCGTGTCGGCCCTGATTTGTTTACTTTTTCAGTGAGCCTGACAACAGCTACTGTGACGTTTCAGACCCTGGTGTCGTTGACTCTTTTGTCATAATATTCGTTTGAAAAGGGAATAAACCCCGAGGCATTTCTTTGTTTGCAGTCACATGGATGCAACGTTTAACGTTCGCCACCAAATTGGCACAATGAGAAAAAACGAATTGGACGGCAAACTTAACTCTATTGTGCGATTGTTTCGTACATGATTTATACAGAGTCGCGTACTTTAAATTACTGAATAACTATTATTTATTGAAAGAATAACACCCAGATTAATCATAAATTTAACCTGAGACTAGATCGGGCCCACACCTGTATTATCGGTCAAGCGAATGGTTTATCTACAAAAAAACTAGCTTCTAGCGGTTTTGAAAAGATTCCAGAAACATATTTTGGTATTTTATGCCTGGTGACAATGCAAGTTTTTGTAGGAGCTTTAAAATGATGATACTCAATTCTCAGATCGAGTTCGGCCAAACCTTGGGAATCAACAGTAGCAATTTTGTGTCTGCGAAGTAATTGTTTACGATATAAAATCTTTTCAAAGACGACGGACCCAAGCACGATAAGGTTGGTCTCTTAGAGAACTCGCGCATAAACTTCAAATCCACCAAAGGCGTACACGCAGAGTAAAACGAAACACCCACAAGTAGAGTTTGTGTAGTTCAAAAATGCACTGCTAGAGTAATTTATGAACTTAAGATTTTTTACAGTCCGGTTTGAGATCTGGAATTCAAAAAATAATTGGGCCCATGCGTGTCTCCACTTGGCGTGCTGTTTTTTTTTCAGTTCTGAAATGAGACCTTGCGTTTCCAGCGTTGACATCGCAGTGTTTAGACTGGTAGTTTTAAAGTCTGCCAAGGCCAGTGGTTCTCAAAGTGGTCGATATCGACCCCCAGGTGTCAATTGGACCATCCAAGGGGTCGATAAATAGTCATGGGGTCGAATGGGGGTCACTGAATGACCAGGGGGTTAATGAATAACTGCTGGGGTGTACTGGAGCAATGAAGCCTCCAATTCAAAACTATTGTTAACCGGGCAAGGAATGCAAACGGCGTTTTCCAACAAATCAAACAAAATTAAGAGGACTGAAAGTACATTCGATTCGAATAGTTTTTTATTAAATCAACCATTGTGGTGACTAGGGCACCATTTTTTTGAGCTAAAAACTAAAAAATGTGACTTTATAATTCAAAACTTTTTACTTTATTTTGTCCAATAGATTTTCGGCGTTTGCAACTGCAAAATAATTCAGCCTTAGGTGTTGCGGTTAACCCAGAACTATATTCATGCACTCTAAGCTTCGAAATAAAAAAATTTTTATTTAACTTTGGGGTTGATATACACAGATAAGTACATTAATAACTAAAGTAGTGGCAAACCTGAGAAGATCATAAAGTTAAAACACTATATGCAGAAAGAATTGAGCATTTACCAAACCACGTACTGTAAGACTACATTTCTTGCCTTGACACGCCTATCCTACATAACATTCAATTGTCAAGTTGTGGGCAAAAAACACTGTTATGTTTTACGTCAGAAATCGCAACAAACCCATGATTATTACAAAATTGCAACTAAACTTGCAAAAGCATATGAATATCTGTTGCTGTATAGTTTCAATAAGATTTCGATGAAGAGAAAGACACTGTTGAAAGAAAAGTTTGACCCAACGATAAATTTGACCTAATAATAAATTTTGACTTTTTTTGACATTATAACTTGGTTTTCCTCATGGTATGAGCATCAAATTGGGTTTGTGGACGTTTCATAAGCTTTAGAAAAGGCAGAAAATTTTTGATTTTATTGACTTTTGGTTGCCCTAGTGATGGCATTATGAAAACCGTTCTGTTTGTCACGAACAAATTTACGTCACGAACAATATTGTAGTGCATGTGTCGCAGTTCGGCAGTTGTAAGACTGGTAGTACAACAGTAGGCTACGCAGTAGGGCGGAGAACAATTCCTTGTATTAGTAACTGTTGGGCTAGACCATGGGGTCTGCAGAAAATTGTATATTTTAATTGGGGGTCAACGTGCAGAAATGTTTGAGAACCACTGGCCTAGGCGAATTAGATTTTAGAAGTCAAGTCATGTTTGCGCTGCAAGTACACAACAAATAACGCATTTCGCTTGACAAAGCTTAAACGAACGGCACAGGTTGGGCAAAAGACGGCCAAAGCAATCACTTAACCACGCCCCGCCTCTGGTTAATAACTGCTAAATTTCAATAGTACAGGTGAGGCACAAAACATGAGTTCAAAACGAAATAACAACAAAACAAACAAACAAAAAGTATGCTCAGTTTAAGGACAACGCTCAAAAACATCAAAATCACATGTAATATCACATAAGAGTCAATACCCAGCAAGCAGTCACGATTTCACTTGATAGGAAAACATNTGTGNTAGTATTGTTTCAATCTTATTAGAAGTACAACCCCATTCAACAAGTCCTACAAATTNCAACATTTTTTACCTTAATCGCAGTTCTAACACGAAAGAAAATACTGTGCAATGTTTCCGATTGTCAGCATATTCATAGACGTTGGTACAGTTTATAGTTTTTTGGTTATTACATATTAAGCGATTACAAATAGATGTGAATTTTTTTCTGTTTTGTAACCAACCTAACTCTTCGTGTTTAATTCCTTTATTCACATAAAACCGCTGAGTAGATAATATCTGCCACTCATTTTCACACTTTCCTCATCAAAACTTTTTTGTGAAGCTCCGCGAAATGTTTCAACACGGCTGTTGATTGAAAAAACGCAATTGCGTTTTTCCTCAACCTGTAAACATATTTAAAACCTATGTTTCTGAACCACCATTTAAGTAAGCTGACAAAGCAAAAAAAACAGTGGTGGATCGAGTCCCACCAAGACCAGGAGGAGCACTAGGGAGAGGACCCACATCCTAATACATAAGAATTTGAAAAATTTGAGTTGTTTTGTGTTTTTGCCTGAAATTGACGGCGTTATTCAGTTGTTGCTAAATTTTCTGGGGGATGGGATCTTTGTTGTGCGTTTTCGGATTAAGAAAAGAGCGCGTTACGTCGGAGCGGCCAGGTTACAACATTCAGATGGTGTGCAGCCTACACCTGTGCGTAGAGAAACTCTTCAGTGACGTTAAAGAGTCTTGGATGAAGACCACAGAAACTTAATTTTCCAATTTGCTGAGCTGTCAATTACTGCAATTTTCGTAACGTACTTTACCAAGTCGCTGAGCGAAATGCTGTAATCTTAATCACACCATGCAATCTTCAGTCTAAAGGCCAATCTACACTGAGGACGTGCCAGGCGTTGCCAGGCGTAATACTTTGTTTGTTTTGTTGCGTCGGGTAATTATGCGCTCGTGCACGGTTCGGCACGGCAACTCCTGGGCGCAGTAAAACAAACAAAGAATCGTGCGCGGCTACTCCTGGCAACTTCTCAGTGTAGATTGGTCTTAATGCGGAAGCTTCTGAATCTCATGTAGTCTAGTGTCTATAGTGCTGGAACTTGGTTTACATTCGGCGAAAATTTCATTACTAACGCGCCTTGTGTTTGTTTCCTGCAGAGTTTTAATTGAAGGCACGAAAATATTAAATTATCTGGAAAATCTGCCGACTTTCAACGAACGTCCAAAAGTGGATTGCAGAGTTGCTGATTGTGGTGCTTTCAAATGTGGCAAATCAGCGTGATACCTGCATATATTCCCCGTTTTTTCTTGAATAAAAATATATTTTTCCATGTTCGTCGTGCTGTGCGTAAGAGATGGCACAGTGAAGCCGAGTCGAATTCTTGGATTTACTATGCAACGTAGAGATAAGATAGGGATTTCATGATACTCGCTTTGTAGGGTACTCCCACCGCAACCGGGCAGTTTTATTTTAATTGGGCGTAGGTGGATCCAGGGAAGGCTAAAGGGGCTGAGCCCCCCTAAATTTTTTTCAGATACGTTTTTTGATCGATGTTTCCCGGCACAGAAATGTCCATTGGGGTGATTTTTTTGTGTAGCCTTTAAATAAACCATTTCTTGCACAGGGATAGGGACGAAAATATTAAATGCAAAGCTTATTTTGCTGAATTTGGGTAGTCCGAATGCATTTATTTCACTATAAATGAAACTTCCAATAAACAAGTTTTATATTAAAAAAATAATTACATTGCATATACGTTATATACACCACACGTACATAGGCGAAGCCAGGGAGCCATGGCCCCTCCAAATTTTTAGATTCTATTCATTTTGTGCTTGGGCAGTATCTCCAACAAAATACTGTTACTCGCTTGAAATCAAAATTTTTGACCCACTCAAAATTTTGGGCTGGCCATGCCAGTACACACGTAAGTATTTAAACACTTGTTTCATTTGGGTAAAATTGGGCTTCTTGTGGACAAAATATAAGCAGCAGACTCACAACCGTCGCTAGAAAGTTTTCAATACGGGGGCTTTGCGTGTGTGTGGGGAAGCTTGAAATTTTAAAAATAGGCAAAAGCTCCACAGATTTATAGTGTTTCATGTTTCAATTTGGGTGCTTGTAGCTTTTTTTGGGTGACTAAGCCTACCAAAGCCCCCCGTGGCGACGGGACTGAGCAGACTTTGGACAAAAGTTGAAGCTGCAGATCACACTTTATTTTTCCTACAAGCTTTTAAGAATGAGTAGGCTACAGCGCATGTTATTACTGTAGTTAAGCGAAGCCATTAAAATAATGCTACAACGAACCTACAACGCAGATGACTACAGGTTGGGTTAGAGCACTCAGTGACAGCGTAAATTCCAAAACAGCAAACCTAACCGTAAAACGTAGCCTACATGTCAGGCAAAGGCGCAGCCAGGGGGGGTGCTGAAGGGGCTCAAGCACCCCCC
>JGI24159J19872_10000793_pt1 | contig 31329 bp, 14 predicted proteins | sample Ectturendosymbi4_FD_19872 | JGI IMG/M metagenome (IMG submission 19872)
CACTAAAAATTTTATTTTCGAAATTTGCTAATTTTTTCGCAAAAGTAAAGAGTTTAGACGTAAAAATACAAGGTTTAACAAAAATTTTCGAAAAATTCTATTTAGTTTAATTTTTATGGCCACTTCAAAATTCAACTTCCTTATATGGTCATAATTCCTTAAAAATTTTGTTACTACATGAAAGTTTATTGCACTACTAGTTCAATGATACCAGAGCGACTGGTCTGTGACTTGTAGTTTGCTAGTGATCACTGTTCAGAGTTACGGTCTTTTTGCAAGATTTTCAAAATATTTTCTAAGTCCAAAAACTTCTCTGGTTACTTGATCGTAGGTTCGATTCCTGCCCTTGTTGCCCCCCCATGGGCCCTTTTGACGCCTCGAGCCCCACGTTGGGCGCCAATTTAACGGTCGACGAATCCCGCTGGACCCAATGACCTAGCTCAGTACCCTTGTCCACGAGAAACTCGACGTTAAACAAGTTGTACTAAACGCTTTAATAAAATTAACGTTTATCTTATACTTTCATTCTAGACAGGGTCCTCGAGGCTGGTCCCCTAAAGACTATCTACACAAAAGTAAACAGTCAATATCACCAACCCTAGCTGCTGGTGACAGGACCGTTGTACCCATTTAAACGGGGATACAGGTTTATTACACTCATGACATCAAACAAACGACACTTATGATATAATAAAATTTACATACGCAAAAGGACATTACAATATGACCCCCCATATTACAGGATTTTTCTAAGTACAAAATCATGAAAAATTTGGGCAGAACTCTGTTTCCTTTTTGACTTTAAAATTGTTCAAAATTTGTTAAAGTACAAAAACGCCAGAAATTTTGACAGAACTCTATTCCTAACTTGAATCTAGCATGCCACAAAGTTTACAAAGTCTAGAGTTAAATGAAATTTTAACAGAACTTTGTTACTTACAGTTCTTACGGAGCATCATTCAACAGCATCTGACTATAAGAACAGCATACATTCCTGACTACAACGAAACTAATGCCCGAACTTTCGTGCCTAGAAAGTCGGCTGATTTAAGAGCTACAAGGCGCTCCTGGATCACGAGATCACCAGGCATCCCCAAGTTCGCTCTTCGGCTACCAAAACACAACTGACTGGAACGACCAAGAACCTTTTGGTTAATCAACACAACCTTTTTATACTTTTGATCATGTACAATTTTGTACGTACATTTTTGTACGTACATTTTTGTACGTACATTTTTGTACGTACATTTTTGTACGTACATTTTTGTACGTACGATTTCGTACGTACGATTTCGTACGTACGATTTCGTACACCCGCATAATGTGATTACGTCATTTATCATGGTTGCACTGCACACATTACGTCATAATTCTGCGGCGGCATGTACCCATCTTGGTTGCATGCACCCATTACGTAACCTTTGTCTTTTGCGAAATGCTGTTCAGAGTCCGTTTCGCTTGACTGGTTAGTCATCTAGCCCGTGGCTTTTCCGTATGTTTAGGAAACCATGGTTCCTGGCTGCATATTTCGTCTGCTTATTCTGTAGTGCTCCTTCTTTGATTTTAAATCATTTGATCTTTGCCTATGGTTTCTGGTTTATCGTGACTTCTGCCCCCATAATACAATACTAATAAAAACAATTGTTTCATGTACACACAACACTTTTTGACAGCATAGCAACGCTGCCTTGCAAATGGTTCATACAGTGATTTTCTTCAGTTCTGTCTGAAGTGTTGGAGGAGTACTTTTTCTCTTCCGCACTGATCAGTAACATGTTGTGGTTAATTTTAACCATAACACCGTCAAGAAACTCACCACTCACCTATATGTTGCAAACTTTTGATACAGACATACTGAAAATTCATGGACTGCACTGGCAACAGTCGTGAAACTGTTTTTTTGCTTTGGAGGCTTCTGAAGTCTTGCGTCAGTTTTAAAGTTTTCCATATTGCATTGCCATTTTCACTAATGCCTTTCCTTTCAATGCTGTCACCAGGCGTCAGAAAATAAACTTGTAGCAAAAACAGAACAATTTTGCACAACCCAGCGGCAAATCGAGAACTGTGTTAACGAAAATGATCGCGTTTGTTATTACCTAATCTGAGTAAGGTTGCAGCACGTGGACAGTTTTCACGCGGGAAAGAAATAAGGGAACAGTAGTATTACTACGAAAGAATAGCATTGTTTATACCAGGGGTGGCCAAATCTGCTCTATGAATGAGCCGCAAATCGTAAAACCCAAGTTATCAAGTGCCGCAACATAAAAATTTGAAAACACGAATTTATTTGCAATCGACGCTTCTGTGACGTCATAATTCTTTTTTGAACGACTTGCAAAAGTAATATTGTACGGCACGCTAGCTACCACAGTACCACTTTACCATATTTCTGCTTTTGCAATAGAAATAAATAATAATAAACAAATGCATAATTTATCGGAAAGCTCAAAGAGCCGCATGCAAAGGATCGAAGAGCCACATGTGGCTCGCGAACCGCAGTTTGGCCACCCTTGTACTAAACGAAAAAGAGGCTGGCTAGGTAAAAGTCCGGCCGGCACGCAAATTCTGAAGTTCAACGCAGTGTAAAGTATTATTTTTGTTTAGAGCAGGGGTGTCACACACACACGGGCCTCATGTGGCCCGCGAGGGCGTTTCATGCCGCCCGCGATGCTTTTTGGGAATTTTCAAATATGAAAAAATTACCGTTATTTATTCACGGGTGTTTAAATGTTCTCGGCTAGCGCGTGAACAAATTCTTTTAAACAAACCAGTGGTTGTTAACCGTGGGGGCGCGTCCTAATGCGCTCTACAACATGAAACGTTTGATCAATAAATTAACCAAGAAATATATTTGCTTTTAAAACTTGTTTATTGTCAGGGGGGCTTGAAACAAAGGACAATTACTTAAAGGGGGCGTGGTAGAGAAAAAGTTAAGAACCACTGTTTCAAACGTACGTAGAGACGGCTAGAAACGATTCGCCTATAACTCATGATATACCTTTTGCAGGAAATAAGATGTGAAAGCTGTTTCAAATAAGGTTCAGCTACCGCCATTATTGCGTCAGCGTCATAATGCGACCCTCGGGTAGTCACAATGCGGCCCTCTGGTTAGTTCACAAGTCCTCATTTGACCCTCTGAGCAATTTGAGTTTGAGATCCCTGATTTAATTAGAGTATTTCTTGATCTCTGTTTCTACTTCGAAAGGCCCCAAAATGGGGCGCTTTTATATCAAAGGGGCACCACAGACTTTTGGAGAGGCACTACCCCAAACTTTCCCTTGATCCACCATTGGCTCAAATTTCAATTATTTCTCTTTTTTCTATTCTTAATCATCAGTTCTCAGTATATTTGATGTCTCAGTGAAGAGCTACCGCCTGCGAAAATCATGGCCTAGAGCATGGGTTCCCAACCTTTTGTTTACCATTTACCTTTTCAGCATTCTGACAGATGAGCATGTGCCCCTTCTGCATTTCAACAGATAAGCATGTATCCCTTCAGAATTTCAACAGATGAACATGTACACCTAAAATCTCATCTGAGAAAATATTTCATCATGATTATTCATAGATATATTTAACAACGAGCATATAATGATTTTTTGAAAATAATATTCACTGATATGTGTATAAATATTTGGAAACAAATATTATGTAAATATATTTTTTTCTTCTATTGCTAACCTTAAATGTACTCCCTCGGATAGGCAAATGTACCCCTGGGGGTACATGTACCCCAGGTTGGGAACCCCTGGCCTAGAGTATCACTTTGCGCATGCGCAGATGGCATGAAGTGAGCGGCTTCGCAAGTCAGAAAGTTCGCTTGACACAAGTACAATATACCTTCAGCAGAGACATGGGCGTCAGAAGGAGCCAGTGGTGCAGCCAGCCCAAGAATTTGGGAAGGGCCAAAAAAATTTGGGGGGGCAAAATGTGTGATTTTAGGCGAACGACACTATTTTGTTTCGAAAACCGCCTCTCAAAGCACAAAATGACTATATTTTCTAAAAATTTGGGGGTCATGGCCCCTCTGCCCCCTCCCCGGCTACACCTATGGAAGGAGCCCCTGGGATGTGAAATTTGACATTTTCCTATTTAATTTTTAGCAAAAATAGGTTGCTTTCTTTGTTGTGAATGGGTAAAATGAAAGTTCTCCACTTTTGTCCCCACGGAAAAATCTGTTTGGTTACCTCTGGAAAAATCCACTATTTCCCCCTTGGAAAAAATCCTTCCGACGCCCATGGGCTGAGAGAAATTATGCTTTTGTCGGAAAATGCGCTTAGTAAACCAGTTGTACTGTAATTTTGTTTATTTATGTTAGGTAACACGGAATGTGTTCATAATATATGTGTAGATTGGTCAGGAATATCTATGACGCAGTATCGTTTTTGTGTTTGTGTGTTGCGAATGGAGTTTAATGAATTACATACAATAACTAAAAGCACATATCCAAAATTAGGCTCAGATTACCTTACATTGGGAGATGATTTTTTACGGGAAGCACATAGCAGTCATTAGTACGAACGAACAGTGATGTGGTCTAGTCATATTTGTTGAGTCAAAAGACCGTCGAGTCAGAGTTGTGTAAAATTTTTGGAGTCTAGTTATCGCTTGGTCGAGTCACAAAAAATGTCGAGGCATTCAGAGTGATTAGTTTGCAAGGTCGAGTCAAATCAAATTAAACATTTTCTTCATGTTTTTCGTGTCTAACTACCAAAATATTCACACCCCAGCTAACGGAAAACGTTTTAACAACGTTTTAGAAACATTCTGTTAGCTGGGACCAAGTTGTTCCAAATAGCTTAAGCTTATATCTACTAAACCAGAAGGAATTCCCTCCAGGGAGGAATTGCATGAGTTCAGAATTTCCACTTTATAGTACGTTACCTATTCATTGTAAGTGTTGTAATTCTTTTTTAAGTTGACATTGGCTCTTTCAATTAGTTATATCACATTATATTTGTAAGTTATTTAGTGGACTATCACACGTTTTTGCTGACAAATATTAGTGCCATTTTTTGGCAACAAACAGTTTTTCTCCTACTTCTATTAATTAAGTTATTGTCGTCAATAAAGACCATTGTTCCAATTGTAGCTAATAGTAGCCTATACAACCCGAACAATAAGGGGAGGAACGAAAAGTCCCAAAATGAACAAAGGGACGAATGTATCAAAAAATGTTGGAAACCACTGTACTAAATAGAGATGGTCGGCGTCACATTTTCAGACTCCGAATCCGATTCTATTCCAAAATTTTTCAAACCAGATTCGAATCCGATATTTTTTCAAATTTGAGAATCCGATTCCTGTTCAAATTCCGCAAACCATCATAAAACCAAAATTTAGCAACATTTGCAATTAATCATTGCCATTTAGAAACACCACCAAGACTCCTGCTGCTGCCAAAAATAAAAGGTGATTCCGGGTTGGGTTGTTCACTAATTTCTGACTCCGGGCCTGAAAAATGTCATAGAATCCTGTCGAATTCGACTCTGGCATTTCGGATCCGTGGCTACCTCTGATTCCAACATAAAGTGAATAGGCTACCTTTGATGAGAACATCATGAAAAGACAGAAATGTCACATTTGTATGCCAAATCAAAGAATGGTCAAAAAGTTATTTGCACAGGTTATGCAAATGAAATTAGTATAATTGCATTAGACATCAATTTTATTTATTTGTTTGTGACCAGACACGAAGTCCATAGTATGAACACACACACTCTGCAGCACGCAGGCCGATGAAAACAGACAAAACAGAACGTACAAGGCATTGAAGCCGACGGAATCACAGGGTTACAAATACTATTTGCAACTGCATTGAAGACAGAAACATAGGCTTACAGACACATTAAAATATATATATATATATGTTTCAGTAGAAATGTTAGACAGATCCGTATCCAAGTTTTAAGGTTTGGGGAGCAAAATGCATTGTTAGGAGGGCAAGATTTTTGTTTTTCTTGCATGTTTAAAACAAACAATATAAAAAATTTTCTGGGCACAACAAAATTCAAGGGGCACAAAATTTTGGGGTTACTGCACACAAATGCCCCCATCCCTATGGCTACGGGCCTGATGTTAGATATTTACAGTTCATATTTGATTGGGAAGTTGTTAATCTTATCTTTTTATGAACTTCTAAATGAGACTTTCTTATAGCTAAATTGCTATGTATTGGAAAACTTGATAGAAAAATAGCACTGTTTGCTACTGCAATGAATAAACTGAATGAAAACCGTGCGACAGTGAAATGTGTTCACTTCTAACATTAAAATGATGTGATTAGGCTCTGGCAATGTTTCTATGAGTGATGTGTTTTCCTTTTCTAATTTTTTGCTTTTGATTCACACTTCCAGCTATCTACGTTACATTGAAGTGAAATAACTGGTCTAACTCTTTTGAGTAGCAGCTAGTAATATATACCACTAGCAACACTAAGCCTTTTAGCGAATTCAGTTTGAATTTCTTTGCATTAGTAGACCTTTTTCATATCTTTTAAGGTAATCAAAACTAGTAAGATGCATACATTAAGCATTCCCGATGAAATAGTAGCACATGAAGTATACATGTGATGCTCGTTTCCGGGTGTAATTGGTTTTACGCCTACTTACCTTGATTATTTGATAGCGTTGTTGTGCTTCCTACGTTGAATACTTACTTTTTCCAACCGTTGCTTGCTGTCGCTTACGTTGTTCTCTGTATCGGTTGTTGCTTAATCCGTTTTTATTTTTTCAGTTTGGATGTAACAATTTATTCCACTTAAATAATACTCCTTAGCGTTCTAATAATCTGAAAAATCTGAATGTTATCAGGAATATTTCCAAAATATGTGTAAACAACAAATGTTTTATGTGAAAACGTTAAACCAATTTCTTCGGGTGGAATGACATTGCCTGCAACGCAGTTTGCTTTCATAAGCGATATAACCGCATTGCGCATGTACCTTACACTGACAACAAAATACTTTTACCCAGGGTTGTGGAGCCGGAACCGGAGCCCAAGCAATTGGATGGCTGGAGTAGGAGCCAAAAAATTTCAGATGGAGGAGCCGGAGCCAGACATTTGGGTTCCCGTTCAACAGACATAATTGTTGGGCTAGCGAGTTGTACAAAATAAAACAATAGTTTGTGGTTTTTATCGGACCAAATCGTTCTGGAGCCGGAGCAAAAAACTTTTAGAGGTTGGAACCGGAGCCAAAAATTTAGGTGTCTGGAGCTGGAGCCGGAATTTGAATTCCGGAATTTGAATTCCGGAATTTGAATTCCGGCTCCACAGCCCTGCTGTTACCTACCGCTATAAACTGTTCCCTTTACAGATACACTATAAGCTTCGCCCTAGGGAGGTCTGCCAGTCTAAATTACCCCTGGTCCTTCGTAGCAAAGGCGTAGGCAAGGGGGGGTTGGGTTAACCCCCCATCTTGAGCTTGATATTTTACAAAAAAATTATTACCTGCGCAAAGGAGATTGATTGTTTTCGCATATCTTTGCTTGTTAATTTTTCGTTTTAATACAAATAACGTGGAATGAATTTGCATGCAAATTTCAAAAAACACTGTAAATGGGCCAAAACAGTGATAATATAGGTTTTGGTGGGAATATGGGTTATCGTCTGCATCCAGAAACCATCTCACCACTTTTTGCAGACCTTTCGTCCACTACGCATGTTTAAGATTGTTTTAAGCGATAGTTCACTTTATCCGAAACAATTGTCTTTGTTTTGTCTTCTAAGGCTGATCAGCGAAAGTGTTGACCGCATTGGCTACATTACCAATTTCTGTAGCATGATAAAACCGTTGCACAAGCTCAAAAACAGCTGTTTTTGACTTAAAGCATTCAGGCATTTGATAATGTCTCAGCAGGGAAAAAGGAAAACTAAGAGTTTGCTGGACGTCTATACATAACAAACATCGAAAGTTTTCTTGCGTACTTNATGCGCATTCTCAAGTCTTGTGTAGTTTAGCAAGATTCGATTTTGCAAACTGGGCTCTGCGCCAGACAGTCCTACTGCACACTTTCTNTGCTCGACTGCTCGTATTCCACGAGACATCAGCGCAGCCAGATTTTGCAGTTGTAAATTGCTCTGACTTAGTGATGAGTGTGTTTTTACTCCTCGGTTTTAACGCGCAACTTGATATTTTCGCAGTTATGAACTGCTGTGCCGCAGCGTTGAGTTCATTTTCCTCAGATACCCTAGCTTGGGGCGCTGATAATTTATATTCAGTGCAATGACGCATAAAATAAGGGGAGTGCGTGTAGAAGAATATGCAAATTATGTCAACAAACTTCGCCAAAATGTTGGTTTGGAAACATGAATACGACGTCAAATCGTGACGTCACAAACAGCGCGCACCAAATACAAATGACCACCATATGCCGCTGAATGAAACCCCCCCATGAAAATTTTCTGCTTACGCCCCTGTTCCCTAGTCTCCCACTCCCCGTGTATTTTATAAATCGGTCCATTTGGAATTCATCACAGCACTATATTATAACAACCGTGATGCGTCATTCATGCGTGTGACCTTTATGCTTGCGTTTCATCAAAGTAATTGTGCTAGCGCCATCAAGCGTACGATTTTCTACTACCGCTATATATCTATTTTCGTGTTCTCTCATGTATCTGTGTGTTCCTTGTTACTGCCATGCATGCTTTAAGTCTACTGCGTTGAGTGTGGGAATGAAAACGTTATACAATACATACAATGTTTCACTAAAAATAGATTGCAAGTTAATGAAGAACCAACGATTAGACGTCGGTCGTCACGATCCGGATGCTGGAAAAATTTTACAAATGACTGGTTAAAGTCGTTCGAACTATTTCTCGAAACACTACAAGAAGAGCGCCAAGCAGAAATAGAGTCATCATCCTCTCAAACGACAAGACTTCCAAAACTGAGACTGTTACTCACCTTATCCCCTGCAATTTACGAATACTTTGAAGACGCTCCGTCATATGAAGAAGCTGTGGAGATTCTTAAGAAGGCTTCAAAAAGCAGTTAACATTTAACATTTTTTCGCTTTCATGAGTCAGCATTTTTTGCCCATCTGGTGCGGTAACGATACTAACTGCTAATTTTTCGAGGACTAACTAATGTTCTCTTTCTTAGTCTTTGGACTGGGGCATTGTATTCAGCCTATTTATCGGACACTAGTGACCATTGAAGAAGTTTCGTAAAGTCGGAGTGGGCCGCAGCAGTTTTAAGTAATTTGTAAATCTGTACCTCAACAGCATTGCAGTTATTTGCATAACGGTGAGATTCTCACAGCCAAGAACTTAAACTCGCCTCAGCCAGATTCTGACTAATAAGTTCTCGCCTGTAATGCAAAAGTGCGGACGGACTGACTTATTCTTTACAGTATTGCCACTCTTTTGTTGCGGAAAAGTACTAGATTTCATGGCAAAAGTCTCTAGATTCACAAAAAAACTCTAGGTTACAAACTAATAACTATTGATTAGTCTTCTAAAGTAATTCAATGCAAGTGAAACTTTTAACAGAAGATCACAGTGACTTCGTAGCGGTTTAACTCAAAACAGATTATATGCACTTGTATAATTTAAGAAGTATAACAAATTACAATTGCAAAAAATTAAAGAAGTCTCTATTTCAGTCACAATTCGGCTGCACAAAATTGTGAAATTAGTTGCATTCAGCTCACTCACAAAAACACTAGATAGTTATGAATAACCACTAGAACACTAGATGAAATGCAAAAACACTAGATCTAGTGGAACAACACTAGGAGTGGCAGCAGTGATCCTTTCTTATAGCATGAGAAGGACGAGGTCTGGTAGATATACGGCATGCGAGCGTTCTTGTTCTGTCACAATCAGACCTGGACAACTAGAATTATTTTAGCTTTTCTAAATTAGATTATACTTAGAGCTAACTAAGCTGTCACAAATTAGATTAAAATTAAAATTAGGGGATTTGCAAAAAACAGAAATTGAACTAAATTCGAATTCGAATTACATTTACTCAAATCTGCGTGTTAGTGGATAGGCAATGTGACGTATAAATACTCATTGATAAAACTATTTTGCACTACAGCTGTGAGTGAGAAAAGAAATTGGTCGAGTTTTCATTGTCTTCTCTGCTCCAGTGCTGGAATGGCGACATGGCATTTGCGACCATTTTGTTACACTTTTCTTTCACGAGGGTGCATTCTTGTTTCATCTTTATAAAAGGCCGTTGGTCAAATTAGCATTTTTGGCAAAACCGGAAATTAGATTAGAACAAAATTAGAGCACTGAAGCTTTTAGCAAATTAGATTATAATTAGAATTACCGTCACTTCGCTCTAATTCATGGATTAGAAAACTAGAATTATCTAGTTGTCCAAGTCTGGTCACAATGCTTGGCCCTCGTGGTACGTCGCAACACCATAGTTTTATCATAATGCTTGGTGGTGCTGGCGTAACACGCCCGACTTAATGCTTTAGGTAAGGGCGCAGTGTTGATGCAGCATTGCAGTTTATAAATGGGGCGTAAAATAGAGATTCAAGAAACCGTAGCCTAAATAATTATTTTAATTTTTGCCAATTTTTGCGCCACCCGTCAAAGTGGCGCTCATGGAACGTGCCATGCCTGCCATACCCTAGATACGCCACTGGGTGTGAAAGGTTTGCAAGAGCGGCGAGAGTATGGCAGCGACAGTAAATGTATTATCATTTCACTTTATACACCATAAATCCCTGATCAAAACACAGCGGACAAGACAAATTCTCAGAACAAACTGGACTGTGAAGCCGATTTGCGATGTGCGTTGTCTTCAACAAAGCCTCGAATTAAACTGGTAGATTTCGAAAAATGGTTGCATCCTTCTCATTAGGAAGGATAGTGGCAAATAAAATGTTGTTCTGAGAAAGTTTAAGAACCTCTGGTTCAGACTATTTTTTAACCTTTGTTTCTACTTCGAGAGGCTCCAAAAAGTGGCGCACATATATTAAAGGGGCACCATTCAACGGAACGCCACAGGCGATTGCCCCCAAACTGCCCCCGCTGCTTCCCGGCAAGTTTTATCTTTTAGCAGGTACCTCGCGATATGTTTCCGGTCAGTCGCGGCACAAGTTTTTGCATTTGATAAAGTTGGCTTGCTCTTTTTCAATCGACACTTTAGTGGTTTCTTTCATCAGCCGTTGCGACAAGGTCATAGCAGGTTATGACATTACGTGTTCGGATGATCGATCGTGACGCCCCAGCATTGTGACGCGAAGCAAAACCAAGACAATGGTTAAATGACAGTACGCTTTGCGATCATTACATGACCTCGGCCATGGTTATGTTGAATATTATCGTCTGGTGATGTGCCAGCGTACGTCAAATTATCATCTTCACAGTCAGCGTTTTTCTGGTTGCCACATCAGCCTTGTGGTCTTGCTTGTCTTGTGGATACGGTTAGCGAAGTTTCCAGCAGCAAATCCGCCGTAACAATGGCACGCAAGACCAACATTGTTTGACAACTTCAAAACCGTGCATAACTGTGTTTAGGTGCTATCCGTTTTTCCGGTTTTGAGTGGAAATGCATCAGTTGTGTGACTAATTAACGGCAATGATTTGGTGCAATCTTTGGGTTAAGTGTTGTCTGGTAAGCCGTTAACTTATTCGCTGTTGGAAGTTTCACGTTTTGTAAAACTCGATTCTAACTTACAGTAGTTGAGGACAAACACCAACTAAACGGATTCTGTTAAGATTATGTTTTAAGATTGAATAGGAAACTCAAATAAGGTGATTGCAAATGCTTGGTATGACATCAACTAACATTGTCGATGTGTGGTACGACAATTTATTAGCAAAAATTCAGTTTAATGGCAAAAAGGTATGCTTTCGTGAAAAACATAAAAATTTAACTAATCTTGAATCTTGTGCTTCCAACGCAACTTGTTAGTGGCTTTGATTTCAATGACAGCATAAATTCGATCAGCCTGAAAGGTAATACTGAAACATATATAGACATTTCCATGGGCGCCGGAAGGATTTTTTCTAAGGGGAGGCCACCAGGGAAATTTTTCCAAATTTTTCTAGGGAAGCCAAAAGTGGTGAAAGTTGTGTGTTCCCACCCGAAACTAAGAAAACAACTTTTTTGCTGAAATTTTCAAAATCCAGGGGGCAAGACCCTCAGAGGGAAACGTTGGCCTCCAGAGGGGGCCAAGTCCCCTGCCCCCACATTCCGACGCCCATGGACATTTCGATAACAGTGAATTTGAATACTTTGCAGCGGTTTTCCTACTTACACATTCTTTTAAAAATTACGGCCTTCATAGTTTTCGACAGACATCACGCTCGTTCAAGTACACAAAATCAGAAACAGAATGAACTATTTTTTTCCTCCCATAGTTCTGTATTTTGTCGCACAGGAAATCCTCGCGTTGCGGATGCATCGAGTTGAGCAGAACTGTTGTTCTGCTGTCAGGGTTTTATCGCCACGAAAAGAACTTCCTGTATTCCTCGTCGTGCTTGTCCAAATACAAGAGATACTGAGCTAACTGTTTCGGGGTCTGAAAATCGTCAGTGTGTATGCAGGAACCAGTTGGAGCAACTTTCTCCACATCTCGTTTCAAAGGGCCCCACACGACTGGCACGCGACCGGAGTTTAAACTCATTTCCCAGAATTTTTCTGTGATGTAATCCGTACAGTGCTGAACGTCTTCGAATGCGAGGAAGAACTTAAAAGAGTTAAGCTCTGCCCACGTCAGTTGACTGAATTTTTCACTGTTATTGAAACAACCTCCACAGCGATGCACAGGAAGACCAGCGTCGACAAGGGATTGGGCGTAATCCATTATTGTCTTAGTTCCAGTAGATGTGTGGCAGTTGCTAACCACCCATAACTACACAAAAAATAAAAAATTTTCGTACGAAATCACAGAGATTTAATCAAGGAGGGAACGCCAAAGCCACTTTCCAGGTCAGAATTCTTAACAAAAAATTTTACAAGTGCGTTATGTCAATAAAGTTGGCCAATACGTCAAAACAGACTTGTTCGATGAAAAAACATCAGCGAGCAAATCTATTTGTTACTTCATGTCTGTAAAATTCAAAATGATTTTTTTTTGTTTTTTAAAATGGTGTTTAGGGAAGACGTTAGTAAGTTTGTTATCCAAGCATAGGCGTAGCCAGGGGGGCCTAAGGGACCATACCCCCCCAAATTTTTAGCATATCTTGTCATTTTGTGCTTTGAGAAGCGGTGTCCCATACAAAATACTGTTGCTTTTCATTTGGTGCTGTTAATATCGCTTAAATTTGCAATATGCTTCCTATTGCAATCTGCTCTTTCATTTGTAACTTGTGCAACTATTCCATATGTTTATGTGGTCTGCATGAAGAAAAAATGTACTCTAATGTCTTTCAACTGTGGTTTGTGTAATGCAAAAATATCGGTATCGGCGTAGGTTATCGTCAATGAAAAATGAAAAGCATCAGTATCGGCCCAGAATTTGCTATTGTCCCTGAACATGTACCAGTAAAAGATATCCTTGCTTCAGCTGAACAAGGATAACGAGGCATTTTTCCCAGCGAGACTGACCAAATTCGTGGCAAAGTGGTTTCAACCGTACGAAACAATAAGCGAAGCAGATCAGTTTTTACAAATAAAGACCACATGTTATTGTAACTGTTAAAGAAAGATTTAAGTATAATAATCACCAAGGCTGACAAAGGTGACATCACCACAGTCTTAGACAAAAAGTGGTATGTCCACAAGATTTACAAAATGCTGGTTGATCAAGAAATTTACACGGCACCGCAACCCTGTCACGCTCGAAAAAGCTTTGGAACTGCTGGTCAATTAAGCATTATGCAATTATTATCAGGAATCGTCTGATAGCCACCCACATCCGCGTTTACTCTCATTTCTCAACTTTTTTTGAGTATTGCGAACGCTCTACGTGGCATTTTGGCACTAACGTTATCAATCAAAAATTTTGGTGTGTATCCCATTGCTTTACTTAGTGATCTTTGTAATGTTGATTATGCAGTACAGATTGTAGTTTTGACAACGAAATACAAATATGTGCAACATGAATATACGAAGTAGAAGTAAAGCTGAAATCTGGTCACTCTGTATTGCTTTACATGGCGCAACAAAGGTTACATGGCAACAAAGGTTCACATCACTGTAACAATAACAGGGCAACAAAGGTTCACTTCACTGTAACAATAACAGGGCAACAAAGGTTCACTTCAAATCACGGCAGTAGGCGTTTTGCCGCATGTGGCTGTTGAACGCAGACATCTCTGTGCAGTCCTTTCGCCACGGGTGCTTTGATGGGCTTAGTTCCCCCAACCAAGCTCCAAGCCCCCCAAATTGAAATATGAATCACTATACATCAGTAGAGTTTTGTCAAACTTGAGAATATTAAGCCCCCTGCATACACGCAAATCTCCCCTATCAAAATTTTTCTGGCGACGGTTCTGCATCTGTGGCAGGTAATGCAGCGAGACAGTGACTAATGATAGAAGTCACGCAGTTTTATACGGTGTGATAAGAAACACTGCTCCCAACGAAGCGCATTTTTGGGCTGTTATCGTAACATGGGTCGTATTCATTGTCGTGTAGAAAGGATAAAGTGTTACGTAAATATCCATTTGCATTGTATCGTCAGCAGCCTGAATAAAACACGCAAAATGTCCATTTGACTCCCCCGGGAAAAAATCTGCGGACGCCCATGCCTGTGTTGTCTGTGTTTACAAATAATCTAACATCTGCTTTTGTACTGTCCTACAAAAAACATTTTTGTGTCATTCGAATACCCTTTGTTGCAACCTCTCGGTTAGGGTGTCCTTGAATGTGCGAATCACCACGAACGGTATGTGCGCGAAAACTTACACCCACGTATACGTGGCGCGAACAAGCGAATGCTTAAACCCATATGTGTGTAAAGTATATGAGTTTTCGAGAACTAATTATTGCATACCCAAACGGTGGCCAATGGGCCCCCTTCAGCAAAGTTTCCCCCCCTGGCTCAAACCTCTAGTTACACCACTGCCGGTGAGGTGTGGTTTTTCTTTTCATCAATAACAACATCAGGTCAAAGTAAAAAGTAAATTTATTACTGCACAAACCACGGAGTAAGAGTTACATTTCCAGTGTAGTTTTTGTAATCAACCTTTAATTGGAAGAAAAATATATTTTTATTATTTTCAAACGGGTACCATTCACCCAGGGTCCGTTTTCGTGTGACCAAGAAATAGCGTCTGCGATACAGGGTTACCAAGCACAATCCTATTTCAGGAAAAGATATCGTACCCGCTAGCAAATGTCGAGGTGTAGTCTATGAAATTCCATGTGGGAAATGTGAACACAAATACGTTGGACAAACGAAGCGAAGCCTGAGCACTCAATTGAAAGAAAACCACAGGGACACTTTGCCTAAAAATATTCTCCAGAAAAACAGCTTTAACGAAACATGCAATCCAAAGCGGCCATATTTTCGACTGGGATTTCTCTCACGTTTTACATCACGTAAATAGCTGCCATAAGCATATTTGTTTAGAATCCTTGTACCAGCGATGAGCATTGGACTGCACTTGGTTTGGACTGGATCCGGACTACGATGCATTTTGTTGATCTTGGATTGGATCCGGACTGTAAAATGCTTGATAAATTTAGGATCAGGACCGGATTTGGACTGAGCTAATGGAAAAAATCACGTAAGTTTTGTCATTAAAAACTGTATCTTGTGAATTTTTTGGACTGCATTTGGACTTAGATTTTAAGTTTCTAAAACTTTCTAGACTGTGGTTGTACTTGGGCTAAGTTTTTAAAATTCAGGACTGGATCTGGATCGCAAAATATGACAATCCGCTCATCTATGATCTGCAATCCACTCATCTCTGATCTGTTAGCTCCCAGCGTTTTTCATTTTACGCTTTTACGTTTCTTCTGTGGCATGCTGTCACCAATTTCCTATAACATGATGGTCAGTTTTGCGTTTTTTGTCTTTGTACGTCATACTGCTCATTGCTTTTTGTTGTTGGTAAGTTGCATGCTATATGTGGCCATCGCCGGATTTAGGGGGACCCAAAGAGGCCCGGGCCCAGGGCCCCCACCAAATGGGAGCCCCACCATGTTCACGTGTTTAGCCAGATGTACGACATGTGCGTGCCGCTTAGTCATTTTTATTAGCGAGGAAAGTTTTCTTTGTTAACGCTATTAAATTATCAGTCGTCCAGAGGGCAGTATTTCACTTGTATATTATTTGATATTGTGACGATACAACTATTGCACTTATTGTTTTCCTGAAAGTCGGTCAGGTATCTGAATCTAGTGAATGCAAGGCCAAGCCGCGTAGAACGCATTAGCTTACCTCTCTATTCGTTACTGGTACATTTTGCGTCTGCCTTACTCAGATTTGCACAGGTCGCATATGAGTAGCATTCAGTGCCGTATCAGCCCAACTCTGGGTCCCCTCCAAAATGCTTACAAGGACCTCCCTAATGGTGATTTATAAAAAAGGTCATGTTATGCTACATCTCGAGGCCAAATGGACTTCAAAACAAAATATTCTGATTGCAGACACAATTTTGGCAGAACCAGGCCCGTAGCTAGGTTTTAAGGTTTGGGGGAGCATATACATTTTTACGGGGGAAACAATTTAATTTTTATCACATGTTTGAAACAAATTTTTGTGAGCACAACAAAATTTGGGGGGCACAAAAAAGATTCAGGGGTAACTGCCCCAGAATGCCCCACCGTGTCTGCGGGCCTGGGCAGAACCGTCGCCTGAAAGTCTTCCATGGGGGCCTTCAGGTTTGTGCAAGGGGGCTAGACATTCTGAAGATTTATTTTTAATTCACAACATAAACAGAATTTGCAGATTGTGCAAATTAATTATAAATATCTTCCCTCAAATACGCATAATAGGCTCGTTGTTTCCAACTAATATGTTTTGAACCGGCTTAACAAAAGGAATTGGGTAGTAAATCATTGTCATCTAATTGACGGCGATTATTGAGAGATGCCGTAATGAAATGCAAATGAAAAAAAAATTTGCAGGAAATCAGAATCAATCCTATCGTTCAGTTATCAAAATATTATTACTGAAGGACCAAACATGAGGCCGGTCAAAGCATGTGCACCGCGATGAACGTTTTCTTTCATTAGGGCAAAATGATTAACTTTACCATGAGCTTAAGTGAAATATGCTTAGCCTATAAAGCGTAAGCATCGGGCTTTTTACTGGCCAAAATACTCATTCATAAACCTTGCTGATGTCTGGACTGTTAATCTCCTGGTGCATGGCACATGTTTAGATTAATGATATTTTGTATCTCAAATCGCCTATAAATGTTAACAAATATAGACTAAAGCCGACGTGGACACTACGGTTAACATCCATAACCCACTAACTGCGCTACTCTGTTTTGGAACACCCGCCAAAATAGACTCTTCTAACTACACAATTAACTCCATTTGGCTGTCTGAACAGCAGGCAGCGCAAATGTGTAACTTTGGTCGTAAGCACCAAAGGTAACTTGCTGCTATGCAGTACAAAATAAGAGAAGACTACCTGGGCTATACATAGTATAGCCTCGTTTTTTTACAACAATCACTACACAAAACACGTTGATCAAGTGGAAATCTGACTTCTGGACGTATACAACTAGGCGTGTAGGTAGGGCCGGATAAATGAACGCGGGGCCCATCAGGGCAAAGTCGTGACCAGGGCTCCGACTGAAGGCTTTTTCCACCCAGATCTGTTTTTTAGTCGACCTGTGTGTCTCGGTTATTATGAAAAATCGCGTGACATCTGTGTTTTTTGAAGTGATGAACTCATCAGCAACTTCAATGTGTTCAATAATATAAACATAATTTTACATAACAGTGTTTGCATGCGTACATCAGGTGAGAAAGTACGCATATCGGATGAAGCAGAACGTGTCCAAATCGGTTTCATACTCGTGTATAAGATCATTGTCAGGATTATATACAGTGGTGTGTTTATTTAAGGGAAGGCAAGCGAGGCACTTGCCTNGGGCCCCCCTTTGCAACTGTAATGTGTAATGTAGCCTATCTTGCTTTCAAAGGGGCCCAACAGCAACTGCAACGCATAAGTGGGCTACTGTGCTTTCAAAGGGGCCCCCAACAGCAGTTGTAATGTGTAAATACCTTGCTTTCAAAGGGGTCCAAAGTGACTATAATGCACTTTTCTTTCAAAGGGCCCCCAAACTTCACTGATTACTAGTGGTTCATATTTCAGTGTGGGGGATCGAAGCTTTCTCTGGGGTGCAAAGTGGTAACAGGACTGAATTTTGGGCCCCCTGTGACAACGTGGACCCCCCCCAATTGGGGAGTATGGAGTGCGGCTGATACGGCTTTGATAGCATTATAAGTAGGGCTACCATACGTCCTCTTTTCACAGTACATGTCCAATTTTTTCCTGAGAAATGAAATAATCTTCGAGGACATTGGACATTCAAAAATGTCAAAGTATCCCCCTTTTTACATTTCATATTTTGCATAGCTATAATCAGTGGCATAAGTGAAGGTTTGAGCCAGGGTTGTGAACTTAGCTAAAAGGGGCCCACTGGCCACTGTACGGGGTCCACTAGCCCACACGCAGAAAAAAACGTGAGAATTGATGGTTAATTCGGATGTGGATGGCTAAACTAAATGCCTAAATCACCGGAAAATAATCCAAAAAACACACAAAAACAAAAACCTACTGAAAACCAAAAGAATGCTAAAACTGAAATATGAGTTACATGGGAGACCTGTTTTTACATTTAGCTTGTCAGGGGCTAAGCTGTCCCTACTCAACTGCAACAAGATACGAGCTGGTGGCGTAGCTTAATTTGTGGGAGGGCCTGCAAGTTGTCTAATAAATCTATGTTTTGGTTGACTTAATTATCGGCTGGAAAGGCTGGAATGCTGTCAAATTAATCGTCACAAAACAGTGTTAAATCTTTTTTCAATATCTCAAATGACTTTAGCATTCGAGCTCGGACTTCTGACTCCATTATAGGTACTGTACTACAGCTTTGCTGATGAATCGTGATACGATGATCAGTGTATTGTACATAGCTTAATGTAGTTTTATCTAGTAATTAGAGATAATCAGTAATGCTAAAAAATGAAGAAATTCGTCAGAAGTATCCCTTTTTCTGAAACTAAATTATTTTGAAGGTGAGTGTATTACGTCTGGTTGCATTTACAAAGTTCACAAAAGAGTGAAAAGACTATTGTGACTTTGTGAATATTGAGTACCAAAACGTATTTCTCACAGCGTAATCAGGTGGCCATCACTTTGTCTTAGCTTGCCAAGGATGCTTCAAATGTACCCAGCTTCACATCCATACTCAGGCGCGTAACTAGGGTGATGCAGGGGAGCGAAGCCTCCCCTGGAAATTTTCTCCCCCTCTGTAAAACGTGTTGGTCATAGCTTAAAACTATTTGGACCCCTCTCAGAAAACTCTTCGCCATGCCTAGTGTCCTAAGCTGGCAAAAAGAGCATCAACCAAATGCAATTTATTGTAAAATTAAGGAACATGAAAGATGGGCAAAATATTTTGCAACTTGCAATACCATTGAATGTTCAGCGAAGATGGCACAGTTTTACTTATGGCTCATTTACGCTTATGTGGAACGATTTTTCCCTTGGTGCAGCAACAAACCTAAAAGAAAGAGAAATCTTTCTAAATGAACCAGTTTCTACTCTATTAAAGCTGGTGTGCTATTTCAAACATCTTTCATGCAATTAGTTTCACAGTATTGTTAAAGGCAATTTTACATTTTGAAGAAATTTAAGGAAACTGCGAAATATTTATGAGCTAAATAGGACAAGTAAATAGGGATTTTGTTTTCTGTGTTTTGACTGAAACATCGTCCGCACTGGACTTCTTACTTCAATTCGTAAAATTTATCAGTAAGCCTAATTGTTATTTGACTTGTTAAGCGTAGATAATACACTGAAGTAAGTGACAGTCGCAAGTTGTCCTCCCTTTTTGCGATGCAAATGTGGCAGCCTTTCTGAGCTTATCAATAAATAAACATGGACAGAAGGGGATTGTCATCTTAACAAGTACAGAGCTTATCCAAGTACTTCTAAAAGACGTAAAAAAGCAAAAGAGGCAAAACTCAGTGATGAAGAAGTTGCAGCCAAGTCAAGAAACATTCAAGTGACAATTTCACAATGGTAGTGAAGGCCAGCGGATACATTTTTGCGGAACATGTAAGAGGACAGAAAATCGAAGAACATGTTATGATAGACTTAGACCTACGTAACGGTGAAAATAGACCTAGTTTAACTAGCAGTGCAGTAGCGGAATAACGTAAAGAAGTATCATCGACAAGCACGATAGATGAGATGGCTGAAGCTATCACTGGAGGCAACGATATCGGTCTCTGGGCCCTTTGGCCAGCCAATATACCAAAAAAAATGCGGGAATATTCTTTGAATTATGAAACAGGTTCTTTTTCAAATTGTGATGAAAAGTCATTTTTAAAACATGGTGTTCCACAACACAAAAGACAGAAACTTGTCACGGTTATGTACCGCAAGTCTTATTCGTCGCCAGAGCCACAATGGCGAAGTAGTTGACAGAAGCTGACTTTGCTTCTGTCCTTCACAAACTTGTGTTAAATGTTTCACTTGTANACTGATATGCGCGGATAGACTAAATAAGAGCCTTTCCTCATTACTGCAGAAAAGGAATCCTCGACTNGAAGCACGCTCTTGAGCGCCTGAGGAGCCACGAGCATTCAATGGAACATATAGATGCCACGATTACATTTAGTCACAGATGTAATTAATCACTGTGAAGAATTGATACAGAACTAGCCAGTCGAGTCAATCAATACGAACAAAATCCTAAATCGCCTCTGCCTGCAACGTTTGGTTTCTGTCGTAAAATTTGTTGCTGAGCGAGGACTGGCGTTTAGAGATNATGAAAACGTTAGATCGCGCAGAAACTTTTCCAAAGAAATTTTTAAAACTTTTTTCNAGCAAATACAGTATTGAACAAACGAAGATGTGATGCTTCTAGCGCCTGGTTTTACAACAGTTTCACAAATCGCTAATCACTGTCAAATACATGTTGCATCATAGAGTTTTGTTACAGTTGAGTTAACAAATGTGATGTCACAAGGTTACGTCATAAATATTAATGATATGCGGAAATACTAGTGGTTTCATCGATCATCCCCTACCTAAACATTCTGTATCAGCACATGGGGCCTCCCACCTCGCCTGGGCCCCAGGACCCCCACCATCTAAATCCGGCCCTGTATGTGGCTAAAAAAACATCGTCCTGAGGAAGCCTACTTGAATAGGTGTGTGAAACGTCGGCTAAACAATATAAATAATCGCCAGAGAAGAACCAATTTATCTGTTTGCAAAACAATATTGCTCGCTGAAAAAGTCAAAAGATTTGGCCCCCCAAAATTTTGGGCTGGCTACGTCACTGTATCCAAGCCGGCAAATCAATCATCCTCTGATTAGTTACGACCCATATCTTCTATACAAAAGTTGAAGATGTGCAAAAAACAACAGGATGTNTTAATTGGGTTTCCCATACCAGCAAGCAACCATTCCGAAGCAGGATCACCNGGTTTAGCACAAGTTCAATAACTCAGCGTAAGTTGAGGCGATTCAGACATGTAGCGGTTACTAAAACAACATGACCAGGCATCAATGGGCTAGTAGTCCAGTTATGCCCAACCAAAATGCCTTGCTGGGCAAAACGTCAAGTCATTCTCTTAAAAAAAGACACACATTCTTTTAAAAAAAGGAATGACTTGCGTTGTACTCAGGAAAATAAAATTTAAATCAACACACTGAAAGCGTTTGAATGCTATCAGGAATGATAACGACTTTTGGGAACCTCTAATCACTCCATAACTGTGATGTAATACGCGAGTGAAGTGCCAGTGGAACCACAAAATAGAATTCAGTTTAGTGTAAATGGAACAAAAGGGTAGAAATCAGAAAACTAGAAATGAATTTGGCACCTCAGTGGACACATAGAAATACCTGTACGCGATCCAGAAGTGACAACGTGGTGGTGCGAATTCGACTAATAACATGATTTTGAATTTGTAAACAATATTAGAACAATCTCTGATGTATCAGCATTTGTACTAGGGGTGCTCAATACGTCGATCGCGATTTACCTGTCTATCTCAAAGGTTTACTGTGGTAGATCGTATGACATTAACATCCTGGTTGATTCCATTCGGTGCAATGATCAAAGTAAAATCAGGTAATGACAAAAAACGTACATAGTTAATTGTTGAGTTGTGCAATATGGGCTCATGTGGGTATGCAAGGTACATCATCATACCTTCTGAAAAGAATTGTCAATATATTTATTAATGAATAATATTTATTAATTCTCATTTATTAATAAATAATATTTATTAATTCTAATAAATATTTATTAATAAATATATGTTTTTCATTTCTGTAGTAGGTAGATCATTTTGACTTGTCCATTGTATAAGTACAGTAGATCGCATGCTGAAAAAATGTGAGCACCCTTGATTTAGACCAGGGCTTCTCAAACTATAGGTCGCGAAATGTAATTTTGAGTTCGCGAAACAAATTGACTTGACAAATCAGATATAAAAGTTTTTGCACACTTTACAAGAAATTTGAAAGTAGACCTGCAGTGAATCAATTTCTACTCAGTTTTAAAGGGGAATACCGTGTTTCATACTTTCAGTTACTAAGCCCACTACGATGTCTGCCTGAGCTATCAAATAAGCACAACAAGTTATGCGTTGTTGCGTCATGATTGTTTTAACGTATTGACTAATATAGACCTTGTTGCATTCATTCCGCCATTCTAGACACATCACACCTGTGTTTAGACCTCTAGCTCTAGTCTAGGGGCTAGGCTAACTGCTTTGAAAACACACTGAGTAGTTTTAGTATAATATTAAGAGCTTCACAGGCAGTTTGAGAAGTACTTTGGAATTTGATTCAGAAAAATTGGATTTGCAAACCATACACAACTGAAATTTCAGGAGGCCACACACTTGCCATGCCCAGCATGAGTTCGCGGAATTATTAAACGACAGTCTTTGCCACGGAATTTTCAAAACAGATTTTGTGATTTTTGGACAAAAACAAGAAACGAATACATAGTCATTTCTGATCTAGCCATTCATCATCTATTAGCATTTTTCACAATATACTTGTGCCAAGAGGTATTCTCAAAATTGGTAATCATCAAGTGCAAAAACTGATCCTATTGAAAAGTGTTGATAATGTCCTTCGTCCTCCGTTGTCTTGTATCAATCTACGCATGGATGATCTGTGTAAAAATCATCAATCGCATCCATCCCATCAATTGTGCATGATAACTTCTATAAACTGAATTGTTTTTTGTTAATTTTTTCTTCGCCTTACTGTTGCCATTACGTGGTTGTTTTATTAGTGTATAGTTACTTTTTCAGATCATGTGCATTTGTACTGTATGATTTCGCCATAGAAAAAATGCCTCTTGAGATTTGTAATGGAACGTTTACACATATCATTAACATCCTAGGCTATCCATGAAGGGATCGCATAGAAAAACCTGTTTCAAAATGGGTCGCAGAACAAAAAAGTTTGAGAAGCCCTAATTTAGACAATGGAATTAAGAAACCTGTTTTTCAGTAATGTTGGCATGTGTAACGGTGCTCCATATTCTGATGATACACGTATGAAAATTTTATTGCGTGTTGGGCCAATTTGGTTGATTTGACTTTCGACAACAAAGTGCTGTAAAATCCACCGGTCTGGAAAACATAACAGCTTGGCTAAACGATGGCGTTTGCTTGCAGGTTATGTCGCCATCGCGTCAGTTCAAACATTTCCTTTTCCACCTTTCGGAACTAGACAAAAACTACAAAACCAGCTCTAGCCTTGTGGCAAGCTTTTGTGGAGTCTGCCAGCTTGTTGCTGCTTTCATTCTAATGATAAAATACCGTATAATATGTGAAATAAAATACGCACCGCTACATTTGCCTTGGACCTCATTACGATGTCCACTCCTTTTCCGCTGTCAAGTATTCGTTTGTCAAGTCGGGCGTAAGGATAATAAACGTCTGCTTCAAGTCTGTAGGACATGGTCAAGTTGATGAAACCTCCATCGAACTTGCTTAAATTGTTGTAGTCGAAGTTAAGAATGTGCGATAGACTTTCGATTGTGAAGAAGACAAAATATTGTTCGGGATCCCTGCAACATCCATCGTTAATTCATATTTATACACAACGAAGTGCAGAAAATAATTTGGAGTGGCGCTGCTCAGGTAACCATCGCTCAATATTGGCAAAACGTTCCTCAACTTAATTTTTAAAGTAGTTAACGTTCACGTAGAAAGCTGGCTCTTTCAGTAGCTGCATTTTTATGCACTCTTTCGGACAGTCCTATCGAAATCTGCTTAAGTTTTGTAGTTAACGATGGGGAACGAAAATTTGTTCAAATTGACCCTTGGTTACCTGTGGTGTAACAAAGTTCCTACACAAAGTTCTTTCTTAAGGTAACTTTGGCCGATTTGGGCAAAACGAGTTGGTGCACGTAGGTACACTAGTAAGCCACGCCAGCAACTTTTGACAGAAGGCGGCAGGGCAGTAGATCACATGAGTGAGCGCGCTGACGACCTACTGTAGATCAATTAGCCGCGAATGGATCCTGCTCAACTTGTGATTTTCATTGAGAAATAAGGCAGGAAAATGTATGACGTCTGCTACGTTAGAGGAAAGAAATTGCTTTTGGTTAGCCAGAAAGGAGAAACTAACCACTTACAGTATTTCGACAATGCTTTAAAGCAGTGGTAGCCGCTACGTGGCCCGTGTGGCATGTGCGAATTATTTCCAAATGTTTGTATTAGCCTGAGAATATTCTTGACAATTCCAGCTACAGTAGCATCTGCTGAAAAATTTTTCAGCAAGCTTAAACTTGTAAAAAATTATTTGCGGTCTACTATGTCACAAACTCGACTTGTTGATCTAGCAAGATTGAACATTGAATCTAGCATTGCCAGACAAGTTGATTTTGATAGTGTTATTAGAAAGTTTGCGAATAAGAATACCAGAAAATCGCTTATATAATAGTTAAATGATTTCTTTTTCTAATTTTTTCCTTGATTAGATTTACTATTAACACTTGAAAGTCATGTTTAAAAAATGGTAATACGGTTACATTTCTTGAATACCGTTATGTTTTAACGTAATGTTTCATATAATCAAGGAACGAGTACTTCTTTGTGAAGTATGATGCACATTAATTAGCCTCAATTTTTATTTATTTCAAAATAATTTTGCAAGTCTTAGGGGCTTCAAATAGGTTTTGCTCCGCCTAAAATATTTTCTCTTGGAGGCCCTACACTGGCTCACTGCACCACGTAAATACCAATCTGTCATATTCTGCTCTCAAGACTAACGAAGGAGATTCAACACCAACTTTCACACAAAATCACCGTGGCTGATTGGCGGCTAGTAATGGTTTGCCTGCTAATGATTTTTTATATTTGCTCTCTGAAATTGTAAGAAATGTGATATTAACAAAGCGTGTGTGCTGCGCTGACAGCGACTTGCTGTACGTATCAAAATTGAGACCCTATATCACTACCTGGTATCGGAAACCCACTAGCCACAATGCCAACCGTGCTGTGAGAAACATTGCGTTGTTGCATTATGCATAACACTCCACTGCGTGGTGCGCTTGGGGTTGATCATGTCTTGACCAAATATGTTTCTCTTTGGTTTGGCAATACTTCATGCAAATAATCCTCGTGTAGTTTCACATCCAATCGCAAAAAGTCACGTTAAACCTTGGTCAGCGAGAGAACGTGAGAGAACACGACGCTACATGAGGCCGACTGTTCCTTCCGTTTGTTTTCGAACAGTTGAGATTGATATAAAACGCCAGCGAAAAATCTTAACAAGTTTTTTCGGGGGGCCATGGCCTCTTCGGCCTCATCCTGGCTGCGCCTCTGGGTGAAAAAAAAAATCTTCAGTCGGTTTCACACCCTCAAACCCGTATCAATATCGTTATCAAATACTGTAGGTTGCGCACCCTCCAGTACAGTCAGCCGTGCAGTTGCGCGTACAGCAGAAGTAACATGAATGAACAACAAACGGTTGTATAAACAAGTGAAAGATTTGCATTTGGAAGAACGGTTGTCGTCCCAGACTTCAGCTGAAGAATTTAGTGAAACAGTGTTTACGACAGAATGTTCAAATTCTTTAGTTGCCCTATTCATGCAAAAAACAATTTGGTTTGGGGTAAGGATTTGCTGCCAGATCAGAGATTTTAGATTCCTTTGCAGCTCAAGATGTCACAAGATCCAACTTCAATAGCAAATGTGGGCCTACATTTTCCCCATCTTGCGCCTGAAGATGAGCTGGAGGCTAGGTTATTTCGGTCATTTTTCTGTCATAGACTGAAATTTTTTTAATACCAAAAAGTAAAACTCAACTCGGTCATAATGTCCGAAAATATAAATTGGTGAGTGCTCTTGCGGAAAATTTTAATATTAATATGAGACAAATAACCAAAACATCTCAGCAAAGAAAACAGGTTGGAGCCTATATCAGTAGACAGTAGTTTAAACATGTGTCCTTGTCCAATAAATCTATAGGCCTATATCGCTGATTTCTGGTATTATCTGCGTAACATGTATCAAAGATCTTGGTTAGATAAGTAGGAGTTTGGCATACTTTATGATTTAATGACCAGATTTGCGTTTTGCCACATTTTACTGCATCACTAGAACGAATATTTTGTTAATCATGTTAAAATAAAAAAACTCGCTAAAACCAAGACTGTTAAAGGAAAAGGCAAAACAAGCATTGTCAAGAAGCCTGCAGCTAAACGGGTACTGTACATCTGAGCCTGATAAGTGAGAGATCTCAATAATGAAGTATGTCATGAGCTTTATTAGTTATATAAAATGTCTTGAGCAACAGGGAAAAGTGATCCGAATATTAATGTTAACGCTGCAGACAAAAATTTAGAAGAGGAGCTATAAGTAAATCTGTATTTTAATCACCGTTTCACCTCATGTATTTGCATTCATTTCAAATGTTTTGTTGCATTTCTGTTTTTTTTTGGTAGACAAGTGTTGTTTTTTTTCATGAACAATCTGTTTTTTTTTAGAAAACACAGAATGGGAGCCCTGGTAGCCGCATTTGCAGAGCGGGTGCGGGAACCCACACTGCTATGCGTGCGTGTGCGGGTTGAACTTGCTGCGGGGCGGGAGCGGGTTGTACTTGGTGCGGGTGCGGTGCGGGCGCGGATTTAGAAATTCTTTGTGCGGTTAACTGAGTGTTGAGCCAAAGCACATAAACTTAATCAGCTCAAAAATCGCAAAACACGTGGATGTACAGCACTAGAGTTGTTTGCCAGCATAGGACAGTGGGCCTGCAGCATTTATTACTGTACATTATGATGTAATAATCCATTGATGCGAAACATTATCTCAGGCTCTTGCTATGTGGTGGGCAATTGTGACCATTTTCCAATGCTACGGTTGCACTTGGTGAGGAATAACTTAGCCTAGCAGCCCTTGTAAATGGATAAGACAAAGCTAACGCACAGCTAGTCACAACTGGACTAAAACTTATTTTTTATCACCTCAAATCTGTTTTCTGCGAAAGATCAGATCTGTGGAAAGTTTTGGTTTCGTTGCCAATGACAAGAATGACCGGCTTGATTTCGCTGCTCGTTAGACTTGTCTTCAGGCGTTATGAGTACAGCAAAGTTTTTGCAACTTTTTTACAGATTCCAACAGCATCTGAAATACGTAGAGTTTATGTAGCACGATGTTTTAAGCTGGTTACAGGAATTTTATATTGCAATTTTTTTTTTTTTACATGCAACTTTATACTGCAACTTTTATCAAATAGGCCAGTTGTGCAAAATGCAAAAGTGTTATTAAAAAAAAATGCTTAAGACCTATTTCAGTATAGTTATGTTCTCTTTGATAACAGATTTGAACTGAATAGTGACCTAAAAGTAATTGTAGAAATGACCCGGCCAAACATCAGTCCAGAACTGTAGACCGAATTGTCAAATTGCCAAGCATCTTCATGCACTGTGGAGCGCAGTTTCAGCATGCTGCGCAAGCTATTGGCAAATGGTCGCCATTTCTCGCCAGATATAATCTTTGGAAATATTTTAAGCATTAGCCTATATGTAAACACATAGCTTGAGTAAATCACTGTCGTTTAAAATGCTTGTACATAAATGCAACTTTTTACTGGAACTTTTGTCAAAAACAAATGCATAGTTCTCACGATTTTTTTGCAACAAAGACTTGCCCTATGCATGAGTTTTTAGAAGTTTTAGGACAGGTGCGGGTTTGAAATCGAAAAAGTGCGGGGCGGGCGCGGGTTGGGATGGTCTGCGGGGGGCGGGTGTGGGTCAGAAGCGGGCAAGATTTCTCAAACTCATTCGGGTGCGGGGCGGGTTTAAATTTTGCGGGTGCAAGGCGGGAGCGGGCAAAAATTTCAACCCACGCAGGACTCTACTTGTGGTAAAAGGTCAAAGCATTTTATTTGGGACATGAACCTTGTACTTCCCTTTTCCTAATAGAAGTTTGCTCCTTGTTGTGTGTGCACGTATGGTAAATCTCTACATCTTTTGTCGTCAATGCGTGATCAGTCGCTGTTCTCTGACAATGGAAAGCCCGAAATTATTTTGTTTTACAACTCCAACAAAAAGTGAAGTGGACACGGACAGGTAAGCGTTTGCATGCAATTTGCATTCTGTTGTAAAGCATACTTGACCGTAAACGTTGTGCAGAAGATGATTTTCTGCATGCACCATGTGTCCAAGTACAGTGGTGGGTTTAGGGTTGGGGAGCCCGAGGGAAGGCTAAAAAGGGGCCATTTGATGACGTCATCATACTCAGCCAACCGTGATGAGAACTTTTGATCAAGCCTAAGATACGGCCACCCAAACATTAGTTCCTGAGACTACGGCAAAACTAAAATAGCAGGAGAAAATGCAAAAGGGTGTTCATGATGCACAACTTTAAAAACACTGAAAGTTGGGAAGACAAGGCTGGCAACACATAAAAGTTAGGCGATAGCAAGTTGGCATCGTCCCCACTTCTTTATTTTCACGCCCCATTGCTCTGCATTCGCCATGAAGAAACTACAAAGTTTCCCCCTTTGAAAGTTTCACACTTTCCCCCATTGAAAAAATGCTTGGTAGTTGGTGTCCTGAATTTGTTCACATTCATGTCGTTATGAGAACACATGAAACCATAAACAACAACCAAGAAGTGTCAAAATACTAAATTTGTTTAAAATTTCATCCTTTTAACTGCAATAACATAACATACAAAAGCATCCAACCTGAGGCTTGTTTTGGAAAGCTTTGAGGCTGGATGAGTCAAGGCTGCTCTCATCTTGCATTGACACTAGTTGTTTGAAAAATATACAAAAGTAGGAAATAAATCATCATATACCTTTTCGCAAACATTTCTACTACAGCAAGTTAAATATGTGCTAAAAAAACGGTTCAAGTTATACTGGTTAAGAGCTGGCAAAAAACTTTAACACCACCTAGCAAGTCTACCTCAAAGCAACCATTTACTAGTCAAGCTTCAAATAATCTGCAACTTCAAGATCAAGCATGGGCTAAATTCAAATCAAAACACCTGAAATATGTGGAGAAAAAGTTAGTACTCATAATACTCAAAAAATGCTGTTCCTGCTGCGGGATAAGAAGTATAAATGTAGCCTTGCTTATTATTCTTTCTTCCTTTATCCTTCTTTTGCTGCTCCACTTGGATACTTTCTGTTCAACTGCGGTATTTTCATAAAATTATCAATAAACCAAATAGGCCTACTTCAATCTCTAAAAATCATCATTTGGTATAAAAAATTATCCTGGTATAAAAAGTTATCATGTGGCATAAATATTTGCTCTTATTTGATAGGGTCTTTTCAAAACTGTTTGAAAGAAGTTTTAACCCACAATTTTTTTAGTTATAGAAGTTGGTTTGAAGATTTTCTTCATTTGCACATTGGAGATGGTAGTGGGGCTCCGTTGAAAGCATAGTAGGCTAATTACAGTTGCTGTTGTGGGTCCCTTTGAAAGCTAGGTATTTACACACTGAAGTTGCTGTTTCAGGCCCCTTTGAAAGCAAGGCACTTACACATTAAAGTTGCTGTCGGGGCCCCCAATGAAAGCACGGTACTTACACATTAAAGTTGAAGTTGGGCGCCTCTTTGAAAGCAAGGAATTTCACATCACAGTTGCTGTTGGGGGTCCCTTGAAAGCAAGGTACTCACATATTACAATTGCTGTTGGGGGCCCTTTTGAAAACAGAGCACTTACACACCACAGTTTCTTAGTGTCTTTTGGGCCTCTTTGCAAGCAGATAACCTTCAAATTGCAGTTGCTGTTGGGGGCCCTACACATTACAGTTTCTTTTGGGGGCCCTTTGGAAGGAGAGTAGGCCTACTTACTTATGATATGCTTTGTAGTACATTATATGAATAGATAGTACGTTTTTCACCGAAAATAAGGAAAATTTACGTGCGTAACACCTAAGGAGGGGCCCCCAAAAAGGGGGGCCCGAGGCAAGTGCCTTGCTTGCCTCCCCTTAAACACACCACTATCCAAGTACTTTGTCGAGTGCCGTATGTGAGACATGAAAGTCAATAGCAGAGCCGCTATCAAACTGTTTGCCCAACAATTGTCGTAAAGCATTTGCACAATTTGGGCAAGTTTATATGTGCCGGATTGTCGTAAAGCATTTGCCCATTTTCGGCAAGGTTGATTTATGTGCCTGAAAATTGCAATGAAAATGGAAAGAATTTCATGTCTCAACCCAATTTACTTTTATCGCAGAGAGAACCACAAGCTTGAAGTGAGGATCGATTTAAACGTTCAACCGACCACCAATGACGTCTATTGGCGGAATTTTTGGATTTTTCTATACTTTTTCGTTCATTTGTTAATAGCACTCCCCACATTTTCGTTTTCGGAAATTGCTTTCGTTCTTTATCACATAAAAATTGTCCAAAATCAACACATTGCTTTTTTCTTTATCAGATGAACTTGAGAAGACTTGCTAAGTTGTACAAAAACCCGCGCGCGCATCTAAACTCTAAACCTGTCAGTTAGTCCAGTATAGTCGAATAAAAAACTGCCCTCACTTTGAGAGCCGGGGTACGATATATTCGTACTTTGATTTCAGCCTATAACAGCAGTTTTCCGTTGCCTTACCAACGCCCTAGCTCCTCCGTCGATTGCGCTAGAAAGCTGTTCAAGGGCTCAACCGGATCAGACAGCCTAGTAGATTACACTTAAAAAAAAATTTTTTGGTTGGGGGGTGCGGATTTTTTGTGACTGACGTCATAAGTGAAGTAGTTTTAGGGTCATTTT
>JGI24159J19872_10000794_pt1 | contig 31311 bp, 25 predicted proteins | sample Ectturendosymbi4_FD_19872 | JGI IMG/M metagenome (IMG submission 19872)
CTACTGTATATGTATAGGACCTATGTCAACCAAATGAACTTGAACGGTAAATTAAGAAAAAAACTGGGGGGGCCAAACAGGGGGCCAAGCAAAAATCTGGGTGGGCCATGGCCCCCCCTTAGAATCGCCACTGCCCCTAGCATCTGGGGCCTTGGTCGAAACTTGTATAGCTTGTTTGTATGGTAATCGGAATAAATGCAACAACTACCATGCTAAGATTTAGAAATAGATTTAATTGTTATACTGGCAACTGACTTAAAACTAGTAATTTTGGGTTTGATGACAAAAAAGCTTAGTGTGCGTACTTTCATCCTCCCGAGCCCCAGTAGGCTACCTACCGGGCCCGGGTACGATGTACCTCTTGTACTCCTCCCTCGTAGGCCCTGACCAGCACCATGCAGGGGCGTAACGACGGGGGGTCAAAGGGGGGTACAATTCCCCGGGCGCCAAATGACTGCGAGGGCGCCGAAAAGTCCCAACAATGTCACACGTACTTTCTTCAATACAGTACATTTGGTTCCGAAAGATCCTGCAGGTTCGAACATGGGGGTGCCAAACTTCTTCTTGCCCTGGGCGCCATCTAACCTCGTTACGCCCCTGGCACCATGCCCCAGAGTACACGGCTCTAGCAATAGTGTTTTTTTAACCTTTTAGCAAAAAAATGTCTTCCCATTCTTGTCTGACTCTGTTTATCTAGGCTACCGCTTGAATTTATCTGAGAAAAACTCAGGTGTAGCTAAAAAATTTCAAGCTTCTATTTATTATATGCCAGTGGCTGAAGTGGAATTGCAAAATGATGCGTGTGCCATAATATGGCAGTTGCCAGTGCAGACGTAAGTGTTCCGTTTTCTTAGGGCTATCATTGTATCCGTCTTGCTCAAAAGTATCGCGCTAAAATTGTTCAGTAAGGTAAGATTTTATATCGACACACCAACCTATCCATTGGGGCAGGGACTGAGTTTGCTGGAAAACTTTGGAGGGACAAACTTTGTGTGATATGCATATTTTTGTGCATATCACCACACAGATACACACAGATATAATATTATTGTTTGCGTTTCCGACGTCACCATGTTCACTCAACTGCAGTACGACCTTTTTGTAAAATTATATATTTTGGGGACCATGGTCCAGTGCCTCCTTGGCTACACCCATGGTATTATGGCAGTTGCATAGTAGCCTACTGTGCTAGTACTTGATGATGAAAACTAGGTATTTGCTTCTTTATTAAAGTATACAAAACTTTATTATTAGCAATTGAAGGGTTCTTTGTCAAAGTAGATAAAACCAACACAAAACTTCAATTATTTTTTAAAAATCAAACAATACATTAAAAGTAACATTGGTGAACATGTATCTCTGAGATTGAAACTATTGGCAGCTGCATGATGCAATTCCAATTAATAAACATGTATCTCTGAGATTCCATTAACTGGCATTGCTGTGCCCTACAGTGACCCATAAGTTATAGGCCCACGCCTAAATAATACCGTTGTTTGTCAGTTACAGCGGGATAGTATTTTCTTATTTATTCCCCAACTTTATGCTGAGGATTTTCAACAAGAATGCCACCACGAAATTTCTACTAGGCCTACATTCAATTGTTTTTTATTACAATTTATACGGGAGGACAAAAGATATTGTGTCCTCCCTTGTCCAAAACTTGGGGAGACATGTCTTCCCGTCCCCCATTGGCAGAAGCATGTCGCACAGGCCTACACTCTAAAAGTGTGCAAGAAAATAGAAAATTTTTGCAGTCTAAGCTGAAACGCAGTTTCTCGTTTTTCCCACATACAGTACTTCCAATAAGTAGTTAACATCACTGTGTCAGTTACTACTTAACTGATTTGTAAACCTGAGAGAAGGCAAAAATCATTGTACTGCAGGCTATTCAATGGCTCCTATCAATAACACAAAAACTATTTTTACTAGCCTTCATTTATTTCTTTCGTATCTTTGACTGAAAGTCCATACACATGCGGGATATACGAGAAGAGAACAAACACCTAGAAAACGTGCCAGCAAGTATTGCAGCTATTCATCGTCATAGTGAAGTGACATCAAATTTACAAACAGTGAATACCCAAAAACAATCATCAAGTACTGCAGTGCAGGCCTATTTAAAGATAAGCGAATCGTTCTAGGACAGGAGTCGGCAATTTTTCTCGAGTCTCGGGCCAAAAACAAACTCTACAAGGTCTGGCGGGCCGCACAAATTTCCACCAAAACTTCCGTTCCCTTTGCTGCTCATGTTGTTGTTGAAACATGGAAATATAAGGAATTTCAATCAGATTAACTCCTGATCTTCATAGTTCATAACGAGAGCCCAAAATGCGACACACAGTACATTTATAGCACAGTGTGAGTGCGTTTTCTCGTAAGTATTCAGTACAAGAAATTACAAGGAGGGCAGATTCAATGAATTTTATGAATCATTCGTAAAATATATTATATGACACTAGGCGAGCCATACAGTTAGTGAGTTACTACAATTTGCTAAAGCGGCTGCGGACCAGATGGTTTTGCTTGGTGGGCCGTAGCTTTCTTTCAGTTCCCTGTTCTAGGCTATGTAGCCTGCATTGTACAGTACGGTAGGCCTTAGGCCTATAATATTTATAATATATTGGTTGCAGATCAGTTTTGCTGTACCTTGAAGTGCTCCCTTTCTTTTCTGCACCATGACTGATATTTGTTTAACTCAACAGCACACCATGATTCTCTAGCTTCTCCCAACTGAGGAAAATCCATAGTGTAATGTCTAAGGGCTTAGTTTTACCAGGCAGCACAAATACAGAGAAGATGGGTGGAGACGTGACGCGATTAACGTGGATTGCTGTTGCTAAGGAGATACCACATGGTAGCGCTAGAGAATACGACAGGCAGGAAATGCAAGACCAGCAACCATGCATTCTAGACAAGCAAAATATGCATTAGGATAACCTACTATTACACTACAGAAAGAAAATATTTTTTAAATATAGACAAAAGTTCATAGGTTTGCTTTTCTCAGCCAAAACATAAGTAAAAATGCTTTCTGAATTTCATTACCTAGCAATAATTTTTCGTTAAAAATGGTCATGAAAAAGTTAAACTCACACTCAAGCTTAAATTTGTATCAAAACCTAACCAATCACGAAAAATTCATAATCGGATAAAAAAAACATTCAAAGATTTTGTTGCCTCGTGAATTTAGTTTGTTTAAGTTTGGGCCAATGTTATTGATAACAGTAGTTGAGTATAAAACGAGCCATTGTTTCCACCTTCGAGTCCGAAAAGATCTTTGCCAAAATCATCAAGTCAAGAGGAATATAAAAGCAAACACAACCACACAAAATTCTGCGCATAAAATTGAATGTCTGGCTCAACTTTATTTCGGTTCCTTCTTTCGACTTCTTGCTCTGATCCATACGGGTTTTCTAACAATTTATGCCTATATTCAGAACTGAGGAACACTTTTAATAATGTAATGTTTCATTTATTACAGACACGTGGTCCAGATCATAGGCACAATCAAACTATGAAAGAGCACAAAAATGGTTGGCCATAACGCAGCAACAAATGACATTTTATGCTTGAATGTAGACTAGACTGAGACTCGGTCTCAGATTTAATTGTTTGGAGGAAAAGCAGAAAAAAGGTGGCTCATTTGGCAAAAGACTAAAAAAAGGTTATCTCTAACCGAAAAATAGGGACCAGCAACTACAGATCAGGGAAGTGGCACTGTCAGTCGCTGCAGGTGATGCCTTTAACCTGGTCGTTAATTCTACCAGCAACATATGATATTCTCCGGATAATGTAAAATTTATGACCGAAGTCCGAAATCGTAATAAATCTGTAATATACTTATTTACAAAGAGATTTAAATGAACATAACAGAGATGAAAAGCAAGTCATACGTGGTTATCGGAATGAGGAAGCGTGATCATCTGGACTCTGTTTCAAACTACAGTTAGTAGCCTACAGAAAAAGCGGTTGGAACAAACATTGTAGGCAAGTATTTTTTTCGATACCGAAAACACGCTGTCTGTAGCATTTGGTTAGTAGTACTGTAATTAAATCAGCACAAATCAGTTTACCTGCTTTGCTAGTTATTTTCACAGTGAAAGTAGGAATCAAAATCTATTGCATTGGGTGTGAAGGTCGCAATACACAAGTCATCAATTTGAAATATTTTTCTGCTTCTCGCCAGGAACAAGGGTGTAGTGGGGCGGGATGCGTGGGAGCGGCATTCCCACCCTTTTTTAGGTACGGGAACGTCTTCCCACACTTTCTAATAGTAAATTTTGCCTAGCACCTTAGAGTAATAATGTAATTACTCATAATGGCTAGTTATTGTGCCAGCTCCCACACGTTTTACTTATGGCTAGTTTTTGGTTGCTTTCCCACACTTCCTTTTTTAGCACAGCGTCAGCACCCCTGCCAGGAAGTCTATTCCTGTTGTATATCATTATAGCTTAAAGTATGCAGGTTTATCTGAGTTTCTCATAGAAAAATTAACAAATAATTTCATATCTTTAAAATGTAATTCAGAAGCTGTGTATTTCTGGAACTTCGAAAAGCATTTCGCTGAGTGAATAACTTTTTTATTTACATTGGGGTGCAAAATTTTGAGACAAAACAAGCTAGACCAAATTTTAAGGTTTTTTCAAAATTATTTTTGTGTTCTAAGAGGTTTCGGCGCGCACTCGATCTATCCATCAATCAGAGTAAGGAAAATAACAGGAAGTCAAACAATTGACAATCACCAAGTTTGAGACGGTAGTTTTTTTCAACGTAACAAACGTCTGACTTTGCTTCAAATTCCAAGCGCTAACAATGAGTTTTGAGCGTTATCCGAAACATAACCGGAAATAAAATTAAATACAACAGCTCGTTTAATGTTCTCATGATACGAGACGTTTATTAACAATCGAAAACAAATTATCTGCCATTCTTGATTTTATGTGTCCAGGGATGCAAGTTGTTTCAGTAAACCAGAGTTTTCCACTGCTTCTCAGCGCTCCCCTATACCCTAATACATGCATGCCATCACACAACTTTTTCGTATGTCTCAAACTGAAAACAAGGTTAAGCACAAAGATGTATTTAAAAAATAAAGCCTGTCTCTGCTTGCTTTGAAAATTTGGATTGAAATTTTTCCTCTCACTTCTGTTTCCTCACTTTTGACATCTAGGAAGGATTAATCATCCAGTGTGGTATTTTACAGAGATTCTGAAATCTGTCAGGCATGTGCTTTTGCAACTCTTCCAGATGTGCACAATACGCTTGAAAGTCATGCGATGACCTCCAAATGTTGTCTACAATAACAGAGAGACTTGGAAACTTGCAGAGTTCATGACGGGCGAGGTTTCTTCGGAATAACTGGTGGAGATTTGAACTCTATCATTAGAAAGCTGTCTGGAACTGGAGCATGCACCATTTTATCAGCTGCTGTGATATCAGCGCGCATTGATTTGTGCAGTAGACCACATAGGTCTATTGCCACCATGTGCTGTCTGTGCATTATTGCACCGTAAGCATATCACCAGGTACAGCGTTTTCCAAAGAAACCGTTGAAGCCACGATGGCGATCTTTCATCGATCATACTCTATCTGTTGCACGAACAAGAACGCTGGGAAATGGAACGATTTTTTCGTTGAAAGAATTCAGTGATATGAAATAGTCTGCCACAAAAAGCTGAGCAGCTACACCCAAGTGATGCCAGTATTAACCTGCGCTTCCCTACGTCTTAATATCATCATCGCGGTAATAAACGCCTCTTCGCTCCCCTAAGACCTATACACCACCCAGTTTAGGAAACACTGCATGAAGTGATACCAACAAGTCCGAGAAGTCTGCAGTAGCGCACCTTATCTAATCGTTCCCACCGCAACAACGTTGTGCCACTGGAATAATCGTTGCGCATTAACCGAGGTCTGATGCCAAAACGGAATCGTTTTAAGTCCAAATCAGTGTCAAAGCATGTTGACTAAGATTTGATCTCTTTGCATCAAGGTATTTATTTTATGATAAAAAAACAACATAATCCTTTCTCGTCAAAGCGGAAGATATTAAAGCTAACTTCCAAAACTTTCACAACCTAGAGCGTTGTTAACCAACGAAATTAACAAGGAGACTGGTGGAAACTTAAATTGTTTCGTTTTCCGGTTTATTTTTTCGAACGTGCCTTTTAGTATAGACACCAGACCCTCGGAAGACGTGTTTTACTTCCTTCACGGGTTGCATCAAACAGCAACCAAATTTAGTTCAGAAGCAGAATGTTCTGCATCCTTCTACCAAAACAAAACACTGATCAAACAACATGGAACGCGCGTTTATTTTGTCAAAATATGCGAAAATGAAATAATTTTGCGTGCTTCCTATAGCGTCTTGCTACGGCCCTATACTCAGGAGAACGAACCAAATCAGCGTTCCATTGTCTGGGACCTGTGCGACCATAAACGACCCAGCAACTTGCCATGCCCCAGGGGTGCAAAGGCGCCAACGTTTCAGTAGCAGCGGGCCCCTCGAATGACCGGCAGAACACACTTTTGAGGCCACCAGCAGGGAAGCTACACCAAGGGGGAGGTCGACAGTCTCGTTTGCCAGCTATAGAACGCACGCGGCGAAAAACGAAGACTAATTGCAGTTTGAGGAGGATCGATCGCCTTTCAACCAAACCACGACCTGGCACAGGAAAAGCAACGTCGTGGGGGGTTTTGGCGATTGACGGAGAAAACAAATGGAAAAGACGCGCGGCGTGAAATGAGCTCGGGCGTCGTGAACATGAACAGGCGAAATGTAAACGAAAGCCGACGACTTCTTCGTTACGGAAGATGGGTTCGACGAAAAGCGGGTAAAAGTAAATTTCTCGCTGTCAGCCGCTTGTAACTGATGTGCAGCATAGTTTTTACGGCACAAAAGGTTGACTTAACGCAAAAAGGGAAAAGTTGGTATTTACACGAGCGGAGCTGGCAGTGGAATATTTTAACGTATTGAAAAAGAAAACTGGTCGCAAGGCTCCCTGTGGTTCAGCGGGGAATGGTGCCTTGCTTGATTTGTTCTAAACGACGTTTCAGCTCGGACAGACTGGTGGACGACGACGTGTTTCGAACTGGTGGATTCTCGTTCGAGGCGCCTGTAGCGTTCTGGAAAGCAACATGGAACTGGTTTGCGCTGGTTGAGGCGGGTTTTGACACCAAAACAAGATGCATGTCATGTCTCTAAGCCTTCGCTTTCAGCACTTGAACTCTGAGAGCACTCACACCCAATGCGAGAGAATCGAGGCAGTTTGAAAAAACTAGGGCTGTGGGGCCGGAACTCAAATTTCAGGTTCCCGCCCCAACATCTAGAAGTTCTTGGCTCCGACTCCAGAACAATTTGGTCCATTGAAAACTAAAAACCATTATAATATCTGTACAACTCGCTTTCCCTGCAAACCCAGTCTGTGGAACCGGAACCCAGATTTCAGGCTCCGCCTCCACCATCTAAAAGTTTTTGGCTCCGACTCAACAGCCCTGGTTTAAACTGATACTCAGACGAATGAAGACTAACCAGTGTAATTTGAGATGGCGCAAAAGGTTTTAACAGCTTGCTGGAGCAAGATTTTGGAAAACGATGTAAGGAACTTGTCCCAAAAGCGACCAACCGTTGGCACTCAACACAACTTTCCACCAAGAAAGGTTTTCGAAACGAAGCGTCTGTTGCGGAATCGGATAAATCCGCAGATGAACCAAAAAATAATCTACCTTCGGTGCACGGGAACCTGTGAGGTCGAGGTTGGCGGAAGCGCTCGGGACCAAGACCTTGGTGTCGGTCTCGGGCGCTTTGGCCTGGTTGGTGTCGATCTGGTCGAGTCCGCACTTCGTGCGCATGGCACCCTTCTCCAGGGGAGGCAGGCCGCACTTGACGCGAAGCGCCTGAAAGAAAAAGCGAATCAATAACCAGGGCGTTCGAGTGGGACGCCGGCTGCTGAGAATCTACGAGTAAGCTGTCGTTGCAGACCCAGCTCAAATATTTTACGTTTTTTACTTTTTGTTTTGTGGAACTGACGATGCTCCTTTCAGCGAAATCAGTATTCCTGTTTTAATAAACTGTGGCCAGGTTTTTGCGGAAGGTTTCTGTTAGTCTTTATGGGTAATATTTTGTCATGGAGCAATTATCAATTATCACCACAGCAGGTACGATCGAGCCTTTCTGGTGGTTAGGCAGATTCTGATGGAACTCACAGCAATGCTAGAGTAACAAAGCTATCTTAGCGGGCTGAGAACATTTTCAAAGTATGCATTGTTGACAAGACCATTACTGAAAATAAGTCAGGAGGGGTTGCTTTCGTGTTTGATTGTGGGTGTTTTTTTCTGAGAGCTTCGAACCTGTCGCAAATAACTTTAGAAAAAATGTGCAGCTGGTTTTGATCCAGAAAAGCTTATTCGAAAAAGCGATGTAAGAATGTGATGATGGTTCGGGTTTTCGTTTTTCTTGCTAAAGACGAAACTTTAACAACCCCGTAAAGAAAGATGACACCCTCTCATTGAAAGGAGCATTTTCAGAGACAATTGCGACTATCGACGTCACAAAAGCACCACCGACTGAAAGCTTTGCTCAGCAATCGCCGCGCGACTTACGTTAATTCGCTCGGCGTAGTCTTTCGATGAAGCGCTCGGGACTTGAACCGGGACTCCTGAAACCGAAAAACACCGGACGTTAAAGCTCTTTGCGATGGTTTCTCCATTTTCTTTTCAAAGGCGCAAGGACCGCCTGCAGCACTTTTGACACAAAACAAGCGGTTTAGCTTAAAAAATAACTGTCACCTTCGACGAGCAGCATGAGTCGCGTAGGAATCAGCGTTTCGTCTCAAGAAAAAGGCACTTGGCGCGAGTTAACATCAACGACCGATTGGAAAGTGGAAGCCTCAAACAAGCTAAGCACTGTGTCGAAAAAACATGCACCAGTAGAAGCTGATCGCTACAAGCGTGATGCTGGCAGACAGAAAGGGCAAGGAAGACTGCTGCACGCCTTTGACAGCTGCACACGTTAAAATCTGACCGGTGAGTTTAGACTGACGTTCGGCGTCAATCTTCTTCAGTCCGCGCTTCACGTAATCTCGGTATGCGTCGACCTCGAGGGCTTCGATGTGACGGTCGATGTTATAGCCAGGGTTGTCTTGTTTGAACTCGTACAAGTCGAGCAAGCCCTGTCAATAAACATGACGTCATAGGCTGGTGACGTCTTGGCATGTCAGCGACATTCGACGGGATTGAAGCCTGTGCTGAAGCGCGCTTCTGTGAAACACTGGACAACTCGAAAATGGACCCCGGTCGGGAAATGAACGTCTGACGAACAGTTTTTATCATCGGTCATGGACCGAAACTTTTTTGAAATGACCGAAAAAGTCACTTCGGTCAGAATTTCTGAAAATATAAAGCTAATAAATACTGTTACGGCGAGTTTTTATACAACTGTGAGACAAATGACCGAAATGTCTCAGCAAAAAAATGACCGAAATGTCTCAGCGAAAAAAAACAACAGCTGACAAGCATGCATAAAAACAAAACTAAACAAACCTTTGTTCGTGAAACAAAAGCTTAGATCTAATATTGCTGTGTGTGACCGAACCCACAAAACTGAAACATTTCTGGATCAAGCGAAGCTGATGGTGGGCTCCGCGGTAAAACGTAACTGTGCGTAGGCAGGTTTCACTTTATTTCGTGACCAGGTTGTTCTTGCGTTTCGTTACAACAGCAAAGTGTCGATGAATCCTAAAGCGAACCATGGTTCTGAGGACGATCTACGGCAGGGACCTCAGACACGCGGCACTCCTGCGCCCGTTCCACCGTTCTCTGAACTTTTTGATGATCGTTGCCTCGTTTAGACCAAATGGATGCGACGTTTTCATTTTCATTAAAAAATACAGCGGTTCTATTCTCACGAAACTGCTCTGAAAGACCGAGGTTGATGAGCAGGGTTGAGTAAGGGCGTCGTCTACACTGGCTTTGGTCGGTAACTATTGTTTGGTTGGGTTTGGAAACGGACCAGTTACGTACATGGTGTTGCTGGTTCTTGGACCAGTTACGTGCATGGTGCGCTGGTTCTTGAACCAGTTACGTGCATGGTACGCTGGTTCTTGGATCAGTTACGTGCATGGTGCACTGGTTCTTGGACCAGTTACGTGCATGGTGCGCTGGTTCTTGGATCAGTTACGTGCATGGTGCGCTGGTTCTTGGCCCAGTTACGTGCATGGTGCACTGGTTCTTGGACCAGTTACGTGCATAGTGCGCTGGTTCTTGGATCAGTTACGTACATGATGCGCTGGTTCTTGGAGACCAGTGGCAAAGCGATTCATTTCATTTCTCGACGGATGCATTGTAATGGCTAACGTCGATAAAAACGAAGAAATGGCTAATATTTGAGACGAAAATATCAAAGGTGTTTTCCTAAACCATTTATAAAAGCCGTAAATGACAGACATTTAAACTGCAAACAGCACATCTAAATACTATAAGCAGGGTTTGCCAAACTTTTGGGGGCACGGACCCCCATTTGTGAATCTAGTTTTCTCGGATCCCAATCTCATGTCGCATCAAATTTTTTTGCCCAGCCAACGGAGAAGGATAACATAAAATGAAAAGCAAGTGTTACTGAATAAGGTTTAATGGTAAAAAAACTGGCAACATCAGTGGGGCGGATACACTTGCTCCTTACAGCACCATTTATCGATTTTCGGAACTTTCTTTTATTGACCGCGTCCAGTGCGACGGATTTATTTAACGACAATTAGCGGCAGGTTGAAGCCTGAATTGTACTTTTTGTTGGGGCAGTTGAGGTGAACGCTTTTGCCCAAGGAGCGCTACGGAGCTATTTCTAACAGGTAAACTCTTAAGTCAGAGCCCACGGTATGTGTGAACCTGTATTTTGTCTTCATATTGGCAAGAGCAAGAAGAGATGGTGCAAGAAGCAAGATTTACGATTGTAAACCTGCAAAAATTATTTCATTTACGGATCACAGCGGTAATTATTTGTGACAGTGTTGGTGGAACGTACGTTTCACTTAAAATTTTTTTATATATTCACCGACCTCCTGTGCAGACCACAGGTTGGGAAACCTCCTGTTACCATGTTCGTAAGCGGACAAAACTCTTTGGGAGCACAACCAAATTTTGCGCCAGTTTTTTAGTTCTTCCGGAATATTTTCAGGTGAAAAACTATACGATATTTTTGCCTGAACTTTCTTTCCACTTTTTTGGAAAAGATGTGAGAAATCAAAAAAGCAAATTAAACTCATCAACAGATTTTATTCAAAATTTGGCATACAACTGCTCTGCTACTGTTCTACACACACGTCAACACTGAAAAAGTTTTACCGTCACGGGCCGCATGAATTGTCCATTAGCGCTGGCGGGCCGCAGAATCACTTAATAATTCTACCTTTGTCTAACTATGAGGAAGAATAACTACTCTTAACTTGCTATCTGAGTACCTGATTGTAATGGAGCTTCGTTTTGACGCGATTTTGTGCTCGAACATGGGTAACGAAAATTCTGATACGGACCATATCAAGTGTTCACGCGGGCCGCAGGCTCCCCACCCCTGAATTACCGAGTACGTTTTCAAACACAGCCGACCGGTCTGCGATTGGACGATTTACGTCACGTGTTTGCCGCACTCACCTGTTGTGATTGGTCAAGATCGGCTACCTTCTTGAAAATAAGCGCCAGTTTCGCGTCCAGACTAACACCGGATATGACGTCGATGTTTTCCTGCGAAAGACAACGTCAGCGGTGACGAAACGATGCAAACGCCCCGCAGGCGAGCAGTTCGAACTGTAAGAAATTTTGACTCGAGAAAAAGTTGCTACGGTTTCCCGCAAATCTTTCAAGCCAAAGACTTCTTTCTTGTCTGAAGTGGGGAATCGTTTACGATTAGTTTCACGAAAGCCACCAGCAAACGAAAACATTATCAAAGATTTAGCTTCAGTCGGTGAGACCGTAACTTGTGCAGAACAGATAACAATTCTGATGTGTCGTTCCTGTAGTGTCGTATCTTGGTACCGGCAGCCTGTTTGAACTACTTTATCTTCATAAACAATGAACACGAACAGTCCTTAAATAAGCACCAGCTTTCAAGTTTGGTATTTTGCCAAAGCACTTGCACCTTAGAAGCCCTAACGTTTGCAACAGTCTTTTGACAAAGAACTGCTCCGCTTGCATCGACGTGCACGCATTTCACAAACGCACCTTCCTATCAGCTGTTGTGCTGATCCGACGCAGTAGTTCGACGCGCGATAAACCGGTCTGCTTCTGCACAGTGTCGACGACGTGGGAGGACGCCGGGTTCGGGATCATGTACAACTCGTCGGCGACCTGGACGAAGTAGGAATGCAGTGAACTAAGCTTAACAGGACGACGTCGGGAATTCGTCGGCTTCCACAAAAATGTCGACAGGTAGAAGGCGAAAGTGACGTCGCCAATCGCTTGTCCAAACGCCAACACGGCCGCTATGAACCGTGACGTACAGTGAAGAAACGTGAATAGCGTTTCCGTGAACTTTTGCTTTGAACAGGTTTGTACGCGACAGGCGATGGCCACACGTGAGAAACGCGTGATATTCAAGTTATTTCAACAAAATCGTTTAGGTTCAAATCTTGAAATGCAAATAAAATTTGATAAAGATCGTCAGAGATTGAGGATTCCGTTGAAGATTTACAATAAATCTTCGAATCAAACCACTGAGGGCAGAAAAAATGAAGGTTGGGACAAATATTCGTTCAAGTACTGGGGAGATTGGCAGTCAGAACCGACGCCAAGAAGTCTTCAACAGTCTTGCGTTTATGTAGGGGGGTTGACATTCTAAAAATTGCCAAAATCTAAACTGATCTATAGTGGTTCACGTTTCAATTTGGGGCTTGAAGTTTTGGCTGGGGGGGGGCTAAGCCCACCAAAGCCCCCGTGGCGGCGACGGAACTGGTGGCAGTTCTCACCTTTTGACCCATATGTTTGCAAATAATCGTTAACATGGTTTTGATGGAGCGAAGTGGGATGTTGTTCTGCAGCCGAGTATAGACCGGATGGTTCTTCGGGTATGCGATCCAAAACCGGTCCATCTTGGCCATTACCGGAGCCAACTGCAAAAAGCACAACGTACTATTTTCTAACTGACAGTTGAATAAAATATGAATAAAGGTTGCTAAACGCATTAAACTTTTTTGCAATAGAAAAAAACATCGTGCATAACAATACAACAAGGCTTTCTACAACTTCTTTTTAACACTTGCAGCAAAAAGCTCTAGAAATGTCACAGAAGTCCTTGTAAAATAAATTCGAAGCAAACGTATTCATACGACTTACGTTAACAGGCCGATGTTTGCACTTTCCCGGCTCGGGTGGAGCCATGGGGGGGATGAAGTTCGTTATCGTGCGTGCGAGCTTCCAGACACACTGAGAAAAGAAAACGTTTTGCTGACGTAAGGCCGGGTTTTCTCAAGGTGGGAAATACCGATAGCAAAACGAACTTTTGCCGGAAGTAAGTAGTTCACAGAAAATGGAACTAGAGAAAGTTATGCATGCAGTGATCTATTTTTATCAACTTACATTATCATCAACTTACTTTGATGACGAGGTCGACGTATGTGTTCGAACCGCCTTCCATGGCGTCGTGTAAAACTTGAAGTAGGGCGCTGAAACAGAAAGTCATGTGATGTAAGGTGGAGACTGATGGTGTAGGGCCCGAACCAAGCGCTCTAAGAAAGTGCGATACGTGCAAAAAACAATACTTTCGCTTTTTTCACATGAATCATTCTCCACAGCGCAATAACACTGGCGTCATTTCCGATTCCCAGACAATGCCTTCAAGTGCACAAGATCTAGAACAGCAAACGGCAAAAAAAACGCGTCTCGTACTCGAATACACAGCAAGCCATGGTGTGTCTGAACGAGGCACGTCTGTTCGTTCAGTTTAAAACCCGTAAACAGAAGTTTTTCGCGAAATCTTTTCATCTTGATCGGTTTTGACACACGCGAATTTTCCAGCGAACTGCGCGTTGCTTGGCTGGCAGGAAGACGGTCGTAAAATTCGTGAACATTCAACATACACACACTCCACAGTAAAAAGCGCTGCGTGCAGCCGAACATGTTTCCACCGTTGTTCATGGCAACGCGAATCATGCCGCAAACCCTAAAGTCAAGCACGCCACAAAGGTCGCATCCAGTAAGCAACCAACCAGTTGATCGCGGTAGGGTCGCTGTTCTCGAGCATTCTCAGCACGAGCTGGTTCAGCGCTTGGTTCAGCCTGCCCGCGTCGTCGAATGACGCGAGCTGCTCGCTCATCATGAACTTGATGACGCAACGCACCAGGTCGAACATGACGTAGGCGGATACGCGCGTCGAAAGCCGGTAATAGTGAAAGACCTGGAAATAAAAATATTTGAAAAAGCGTCCTGAGTCATCGTGGTGCCGAGCAGTCAGCTGCTTGCAGCAGTCGCGAAGGGTTGTGGATCTTATGAAGCTATGTTAGATTGGGGGAGGGGTTTGAAAAAACAGGCCCATGAACGTCAACAAACCATAGGAACCTTGCCCAAAACATCCGGGACCCTGCCATTTGAGAGGTCACAAGATCGTGTGGCAGTTTACACGTGGACGTGGTTTTCCTTTGAAGAAACTGATGGGCTCAAGTGTTCTTCTGGTGATCTCTCGCTGAACTGCTTGTGTTGTTTGGTCATGAAAATGCCTGCTCGCATAATTATCATTCTGCGTGGTTGGTCCCAGGCTTTTCTTAGACAGTGACCGTTTGACGCATAAATTTATCGGAGAAAACCTGACTCCATCGCCATGAGGTTCGATCTTGCGATAAAATTAATGGGTTAACATGGCAACAACCAAAAATCGAATGTCCTAATAGGCAACTTTTGATCGGCCAGTGTTGTTTTGAATGCAAAACGTGAGAAATAACCTACAAATTAATGCTGCAATCACGCAACGTGTATGACGCCATCTCCTCAGGAAGTTGGCGTCGTACCTTCATCAGAATGGCGAGGTTGCTTTTGCAGAAGGTCAGCAGAGTGGACGAACTTATCTCCGAACTGCCGTCGTTGACCTTTGACCCTTTCTTGCCACCGTCCGGGGGGTACCTGCGACGAAAGCAAGGAGCGTTGTTCAGACAGTGCCGGGACTTGCTGAGGCGTTAACGTGGTAAGGTAAGCGCGCGCGTAGCGAACCTGTTGGTGACCATACGGAGCTGGGTGGAGCAGGCAGTCAGCAGTTGGTCGATTCTGCTTTCGAGCAGCGGCAGCTTCTCTTCTGATTTCAAGACCTCCCACAACTGCGCGCAAGATTCGGAAGTAAGGGCGATGTTGAAAACGAGCAAAACGCAGATAGGTCGGTAAAGAGATGAGGAAATGCTTCAAAAATTCGAAGAAAGCGGGAAAACTTCTGAAGTAATGGAAAATCAGAGGGCTGCAAACCAGCGTTAAAATTTAATTGGTTTTATTAAAAGTAGGTGTTTTTTCTGAAACGGTGTCTAAACAGACCATTTTTAAAAGTCTTAATCCGTCGCTTAAGTTTGCAGCCTTCTTTACTTTGTTCATAGTTCTACGCAACAAAAATATTCACATACACTGTGGCATTTTAACCTTTCTGTTGCCAGAGTTGCGTGAAACCGGCATCAAGTCGCAGCACTTCGCAAGCTTTAAGCCAGCACCGTGTAAATGATTGCACGAGTTTGACAAAAATGTTGCAATATTTCGAAGAAGGCGTTTACACACACACTGTTGCGACAGGTCGGATGACGCAGCACAACGTACGAGGTGAGTTACAGCGCCAACAGTTGGCGGCGCTTCGTTCGAAGGTTTCTTCCCTTTCTTGTGCAAACACTAACCTCTTGAAACGCAGTGGTACAGGTGGTAATGTCAGTGCTGGCCATTTGCGACACAACCATGTCCAGAGTCGAGTTGGCGTTCGAAATCGCGTTGGCGTCACTGTGCGCGCAAAACAAGCGCTGAAAACCAACTTCAACAAAAAAACTCATGCAGGTTCTATTTTTTTGTTACACAAACAAAAAAAACGGTACTAGGGCGAGCGAAACATAAAGCTTTTATAATAAGTAATCATTTATCTTTGAATCCAAATGTTTCATGAGCAAAAAGTTCAAGCCAGGAGGACGGCCTGTGATACCGACACCACAACACACAGTGTATTGGAAAATGTACGTGAGCTTACGTCACGCGTACGCTTAAAACTTTTTAACTGGTGACAAACTCAAAACTGGGTGGAATCCACACAAGTCATCAGCTCTCACTGTTTTCTTTAGCAAATCACTTAAAGGAAACATTATGACGCAATAACAATATCTCGGTTGAAACACAAGTGAGAGAGTTCAGGCAAAATTTGGCAGTGATTGGAAGAGATTTAAACACACTTTTCTGAGTTCCAACCTTGCTTAGTAGAATTAAATGCACAAAATCAAATAACGCTTGGTTATTTTCACGCGGTTTCGAGCGACAGACGGCTCAAAGCAAAAGCCCGAACGCAATGTATCTGCTTCCTTGTCTTATGAGATCAACCCTTAACACGTCAAACCAACTTATAATGCTGCTACAACAGACTTTCCCAGCGAGCAGGCTCTTTCGTTGCAGCAGATTTCCGTTTGGACACAGCTTAATCCAGCCTTGCGGTGCAAAACTGGTCTCGCGCTGTGTGAGACAGACTCAGGTATTTCGAGTACTCGCTTTACGTTGCGTCGCCTTCGATCAAACGCTGGATTTCGCGGCAGTTTAGAAAAAAAACGTGGTTGGCATTCCAGGAAGATTATTAGCGGGGTGCGTGTTAATTAAGAAAGGCGAGTAGTTAAACGGAACGATGCACAAACAACGAAAAATGCTAATTACTTGAAATCTTTCAAGAACTGCGGATACGGGATCGGTTCGAGCAGATGGTCGACATTGACGTCGACCACTTGTGACATCAGCTCGGTGACCTTCGCTGGGAGGGGGTAGTTCTCCTCGACCCCCGATGAATGGAGTTCCCGCATGGAGGCCAGGGAGTTTGCTCTGCAAGATCGTTTGAATTTCAACAATCTGATATTGAGGAGGAACGACAAGAAAAAACGCAAGCAAGCGGCAATTGAAGATCGACTTCACGGATTCTGTTCGTGGACGTCGAATTTTCATTTAAACAAACGCATTCATTCGTGACCTAAGAACGAGCGAAATGCAATGCTGCGTTTCCAGCTGTTTTAGGTTTTCAAAACGCATTTTTAGGTGTGTTGCTGCGCCGTTGAATGTTTGAATGACAATACTGAAATGCGCGCGTTTGTCCCAGGCCTGTCGCCAGGATTTCGTAGCAGGGGGGGCAAACACAAGGGGGCCCATTTTTAATTACAATATTAGGTGTATGGAGCAACCAGGGGACCAAACATGAAATGGGGAGTACAGATTTTAAATGAGGGGGGCGGGCACCACTGCCCCCCCGCTGACGACGGCCCTGGTTTGTTCCCAAAGACATCGACAACAAAAATGTAGCTTCTTCGGCGGTGGTAAAAGGTCAAACAGGGTTTAGCGGTACGCACTTGTTCGCGGCGGTTGCGGGCCTCGTTTGGCTGTTGTTGGACTGGACAGGTGCTTCTTTGGCCGGTTTCTGTGCCGGTGCTTCGGGGGGGAGCTGCTCCAAGCTCGGTACGGCTGAGGGGGTAGTGCTCTCGCTGAACTTTCCCGAGCGCTTGATCCGTTCTTCCAACATGCTCATGTCTTTCTCGTTCAGCTAGAATGAAGACGAACGTGCGAACTGACGACCAATCATCGAACGAATCGCAATGCGCGCAGGTTTCGTGACGCACTTTTCCTTGCTTTGGTGATTTTCAAACAGCAGCAAATGGCGGCGCACAGCGAGTCAAACAAAGCGATAGTTTCGACCCGATGAACAACTTTCTTTTAACTTTCAGCCCGTAACTGTTGGAAACCAGTTGTAGCAACAAAACCCTTCTAGGATTTTTTGATTTAAAACAAGCAGAGTTTCAACAACGTTAGAATAACTTTTCTATTTATGTCTGTGGGCGACAATAGCATAGTGTTCAACATCAGGGCTGTGGAGCCGGAACTCGTCCCACAAAGTCGGGTTGTGGAACCGGAACCCTATTTTCAGGCACCGACTTCGGTTCCACCATCTAAAAGTTTTTGGCTCCGGCTCCACAGCCCTGGTTCGCCTCTCAATCGAAGAAGTTGGCTGACCGACCCACAACCACCGAATAATCACTGAGAGGAGCGACCCTTGAGGAGAGCGTTCACCTCAACCGCCCCCGCGACGAAGTAAATCCAGGGTTCAGCCCGAAGCGTCAGTCACGCAAATATAAACAAAGTCAACACATCGGCANGGACAACACCCACCCTTCCGACTTGTTTCAAGACGATGCTTCCGGACACGTTGTACGCGGCGACNATCGCGTTCAGCGCCGACGAGCGAACCGCCTTGTCTCTGTCGCTGATGTTCGAAGCGATCTCTTTGAGGGCTTTNGGGGCGCTCGGCTGGCACACGTTGACCCCGTGCGTCTCGATCAGGAACGCGACGTGGTCCAAGCATTCTGAAGCAATTNGACCAAAGATTTCGCTTCAATAGAATGTGTAAGGCAGGTTGAAACAAGATTGTCTAGAACAGGGGTTNCCCAATTTTTCTGACCATGTACTCCTTCAGCATATTGACAGATGAGCATGTACCTCTAAAATTACTTATGACAAAATATCTCATCATGACTAATCATAGGTATATTTAACAAAAAGCATATAATGATTTTTGAAAATAATATTCATTGATATATGTATGATAAATAATATATTAATTTTTTCTTCCCTTCTGTTGCTAACCATAAATGTTTCCCTTTCGGATAGGCAAATGTACCCCTAGGCCCCATGTTGGGAACCCCTGGTCGCGGAAACAGGATTTTGTGTTGACTAGCTACAAGAACACATTCAACAACCTCAAACAACAGGCGCCAAATGGAACCCTGTTTGACTGGAGTGAAGTTACACACATTATTCACTACTTCGCCAAAGCGATCGATATTTCGAGGGGGGAAGCAATATGCGACTGATCCTCGTTTGTACGTTATGTCTGGGTTCCATGACGTAAGAAATGACGTATGTGCAGTCGTAACCCATTTCTTCCATCGGAGTCATGACGAGCGAAAAATATTTTTATATTTATAATTTATTCCGAAACTTTTTCGTATCTTGGTCATTTCAGTTATTCAACAATCTTTTCAAAGCTTATTTTTTGGCCAGACAAAAAAACCTGCATCACTTCCCTGACAACTACAATTCACTTAGAAACGGGTTCTAAAAGGTGCGAACTCAGCTAAATCATGGCAAGAACACGAAACTCCAACAACAACAAATTTTTTATGAGATTGAACGCAGTCGACCTGCTTCAATTAGACCAAATCTTTATTATAAAATGTTTTTTCGTTTAAAAATATTTAAAAATGTTGGAAACTTTTCATTAAAAACTTGAATCAAACACCAACAATCAGTAAAATACTTATCGAGCATAACAACTGACCTGATCGTTGCCGTGAGTTCTTCGATTTCGTGCCTTCCATGACATGGTTGAACAGCTTACTAGCGGGATAGACCTTGGACACTTGCTTCAGTATTCCATGCACAGCTTTGCGAATAGTGTCCTTGTTTTCACCGATCTACGTGAAGTATTCAACACAGACTGAAGCGAATGATGACGCGAGGACAGCGTTGGAAAAATTTTTAATTGAGGTCGGAAATAATGTAAATGGGCATCGCGCAACGGCTGAAGTAATTTGATTTGATCAAAAAGTCAAGTTTAAGCGACGACGCGTCGGCTCAACAAGATACCAAATGGGACAAACGAGCGAAGATCAAAAGTAGAACAAGCGTTCTTCATGTGTTGGCAATGTCACTAGGGACTGGCGTTGTTACATATACTTTTAGCAAAGAACAGAACAATATTTCTTAGTTGAAAAAAAGTATCAGCAAAATCATGCAGCTTACGCAAGCACCTTTTGCACCGTTAAATGGCATTGATTTATTCGAAGAAAGTGGGTATTGCATTTCCGGCTTAAAACGAGGACGTCACTTAAATCATCAGCTGCCATGCGTTAAACGTGATTTGTGACGAACATCAAAGATGAACAGCTCACCTTGGTGATGAGATGAGGCAGAAAGGACGATAGCTCGTAATCTGTTGCCCTGTAGTCCGTCTGGTCGAGCTTTTCGAACAAGGCCTTCAGATATTCGAGGCACTTGATGTGGACAGTGGTGTTCTTATCGTAGAAACGCAAAGTGAACCAGCGAAGCAGGATATCCAGACACTGGACCGTCGATTCCCACTCTGAGTTCAAACCCTGAAAAATATAATAATTGAAAACGTTAGAATGGGCGAAAGGAATTCTGAAAAAGCAGGATATCCGCAGATTTTTGAACAGCGACTGCAAATAAAATGCACGCATGGGATGGTGGCGGATGAGAGGATCGGCCGAAAATAGCGGATAAATAGGACTGTGCAAAGCACATGCCTGAAGGAAAACGACGATTCCCAGCTACAGTCAAATGGAATGTGTTTTTTAACTTGTTAAAAAGAGCACGAAACAGGGTCTCAGCACCGTGAGCTGCACGCCGAGAGTCTCTCCTTGCACGCACCAGTTATCAGGGCAATAGCAAGCCAAAAAGGCAAGGTCTTCTCTGATCGTGCAGGACCAACGCTACTGTCCTCCTCAGTCGACAATGAGGTTGAACGAAAGGATCAGTGGTCGCCTGTGACTAAACTTCAGACGCATGGCTGACTCGTTTGTTTGATCTTGACTTCTAATGGATATTTCTCGGCGTCTCACCTGCAGGAGCATGCCGATTGCTTTGAGGTGATGTTGGAAGTCGGCATGGAACATTTCGCTGACAAGGGCGGGACTGACGCAGGTCTGCAGTTGTTGCTGCAGCTGGGTGGTCAGTTCGTCACGAGGACTGTTGAACGCCCACTTGATTGTCTGCGTTTCAAATGATGCTTGCATTGTGACTAAATAGTATGAAACAAATGACGTAAATCAACAAAAACATCTTTTTCGGGACTTTCATCGCCGAAGTTTCTGAATTTTGCCGGTCATCGTTCGAAAAAGCGTAATTATCATCGTTCGCTATTTGAATTACCTTCAGTTTTGCTTCGTCTTTCATTCTCTGCTCTTTGCCGTTGGGAAGTTTGATGAACAGGTCGACGGGTTCTTCCTCGGGAGCGGTTTTGCGCGCAGACGAGGGCGGCCTTTTGCGAGACTGGCGGATAAAGAAAAGTGATTTCACTGAAGCAATCACTTACAACTTCAGTGAAAACCAAACCATAACAAATCATACAAATTAAGGCTTTTTGATTTTGGCCTCGCCGCTTTTGCGGGTATTTTGTGGTAAGAAGCTGTGGGGGTCAAGTGTTAGTGGATACGAGGGCACTTGTACAAATACATGTCCGACTTTGGCCTCGAAAGACAACGGTGTATAGGTGAACAAAAGCGTTGGGCGCTCGCACGCTCCACAGGAAGCAGCGACCAACTGCGGTGGTGTAGGTTTGCAGGCTAACGTGTCAACTGTTGGACTGTTCGCAAATAAGTACATCGCGTTGAATCACGGATGGTACATTACTGGCACCACGCAACAAGAACGTACAAAACATTAAAGCACTAATGTATCCAATGTAACGGCAGTGATTGAAGCAAAAACATTACCAATTTTAATCAAGCCATGACCGATGTGGTTAAAAATTTACTCGAAACTAATGGCATTAAATTGCAGTGCCTGAAAGCTTTTCAGGAACTCCACGCACAACAGGCCTGAAATTGTTAACCACATGTTGCTATGGCGCTGCTCCTGATGACGTTGTTGCAATCAAAGATTCTTCGGAGACATGAAGGAGGGTTAAGTTCTCGAGTAAACATTACAAGTGCATGTGGCGGAAGCGCGAAAAGTTTTCTTTCAAAGTATGCGTTAGCATTGGCACTGCAACGAACGGTAAAAGGCTGGGAGTCATTCCCGTTTCTCACGCAATTATTTGATGGCTTGGGGTTCAACGATAGTTAAGAATGGTTACAGTAGAAAAAAGGGAGGGGGTTTGACGGGTTACGGCCGTAAATCTTTTCGTTACTTTGAGACGAATAGTGAAACAAATGAAAGTTTGTGCAAATCCCTCTGCAGGAAAACGATCCGCTCCTACAACAAACGACGGGTTTCAGTGGTGTTTGCCTGAACGTGGTTAGCTGTCCTGCTACGACCAAGACCACATGACTAATTAGGCTGTGACCTCTCACCCAGTCCAGTCGCCACGGGGTTTTTGGGAGCTTACCCCCCAAACAAAGCTCCAAGCCCCCCAAATTTAATTATGAGGCACCATAAATCAGTGGAGTTTTTATCAAATTTTCAGAATGTCAAGCCCCCCGATTGAAAACTTTCTGGCGACAGTCCTCCTCTTACCCCTGACGGAAGCCGCTTTTGTTTGCTGGCTTGCGGTTGCTTCGGTCGCGATTCTCGCTCGCGAACCGGTTCCTCCGCCGGTTCTGGCGCGGATTTTTGAGCCGGTTCCGGTTTTGGTTTCGACTTCTTCGAGGGTGGCGCGCTGGGGGGCGGCATTTGCTCGCGCGATTTCTCCAGCAGGGGGGTGATGGTCGACTTGGACGACGCCTGTGTTCAGCAACAAATGTGGTTTGAGATGCGGAAATCGCACAAAAGAAGCAAACCTACAAGCTGTACAAGCGGTGCAGACTTTTGCGCGCGGCGGCAACGTCCGAAAATAAGTCATTTTCAAATTTCGACAGTCAGCCAATGAGCAGCTGCCACGTCACTGACTGAGGGGCGGTGATAAGTTCGCGCTTTTGGAATCTAAAAAATACGGATTGCCTTCAAGTTTGAGGAGTGCTTATATGCAACTAAATTGAAGAGTGGTGAAATTTGTGACGAACATTCGAAACTTACCCCGAGCTTGGAAGTTGCGCGAAGCATTTTGTCAAAGGATAGGTGTTTCATGAAGGCGGGAAGACAGGCCTGGGCTTTGGCGCGCACTTCACCACTCCTATCCTCGCAACAGGAGTAGAGCACCGGCATGCACAGTTCCAGGCCTTCTTTGGCGCCGGCCGGCAGCTTTGACGCAGCGTTCAGTTTGTCGGCGAGCCAGTTGAAAAGCTGCGGTTGACAAACATTCGTTACGAACGTCGAAACAGGTTTCGTTAACACTTCAGGACTGGTGGAAACTTTAACGCAGTGGTTCTTAAAGAGGCGCTCAGTAAATATCTGGGGCCCCCGGAAGGAATGCCAGAGTGTTTACCTCCAAACCTCAGATGCACAAACAACAGCGACCCGCCAATTTGACTAACAACATAACCGCAAAGGAGGAGTCCACAAGCCAATATCTTTAGGAATACGGGTCCCCGGGGGCGGCAAGGTTAACAAACACGGGATCCGACGCACGGTCAGGGTTGAGTTCTTTGGAGCCGTAAGCAGAGAGGATCCGTGGACACCTGCTTTGGGGAGGCAGCGGTTTTAATTATTTTCCACCACGAACACTTCAGCACTTTCAATTCCGAAACCTCAACTTACTTAATGAGTTCCACAAAAATATANAACTTTACCGAAAGCTACCTCTTGTGTTAAACACGTGATGGAATGAACCTAATAAAGTCGAGAATTTATTTTGGAAGTAATCTGCGAAACCAGCATCTGTGTTAAATAAAATAATGTGTCGGGAAACATGTTTCGCCGTCAAGTTGACGAGTTCTGCAGCTCATAACATATTTTGCCGACAGGCAAGATATCTACGCAATAACGCAAGACGGACAGCCACATGGCTCAGAGGATATTCCGTTAATGTCATCTGAAAAAGACTTCACAAAATTTGTGAAATGAGCTGGTGCTTTTGAAAATAAACACTGGAAGTAACAGTTGGTGCTTTGGATTGGCCACGTCACTTTTCAACGCTATGTATCGATCAGCTTATTGCGTCACCCGCGTACGTCACTCGTGAACATCGCACCTCGATTCTTAGGAAGGTATGCTTGGCCACGCCGAGAGCGGACGCCATGGTGTCTCCTTCGAGCCACATGTGGAGCTTGGTGCTCCCCGACCACACCTCCATGCAGTTCAGCGCCGACTGACGAACTTGTGGCTGAAAAAGGTTATGGGCCGAGAAAATTTTATGAGAGGCGCCATTGTTGATAAAAGTTCGTTGCAGAACACAGGCGGTTGGTTGCAGGTTTTGCGCTCAAAAAATGAGGATCGTTAACTTTGACTACTACACAAACTTCAAGTTATTTCGTTCATTTGCGACAGTACGATGTAGCAAAGCGCCAATACAGCGCTGCGTCAAACAGTTTGGTTAAAAGCCCCCCGCCTTGTTTCTGGAATGCAACCTTCCCGCAAAACAAATCAGAGACAAAGTACTGCTTCGTTTGAAGGAAACTGTGCTAAATTAAACAAAAACATGCGTTGTTTGCAGGAGCAAAAAACACACGGACCCTATTGTTTGTACATGGCGTTCAGAGCGATTTGTTTGAAGACTGTAAAGCAACGTCAGGTTCTTTGAACGAGATCATGAGCGTAGCTGTTGGTGATCAACGAAGGGAAGGTTAGTAGAACGACAAAACTGCATGCGCACTGCTGCGATTAATGTCGAGATTTTCAACAATACTAATAATAATAATCAAAAAACTACTGCGTTTCGAAAACAAGCCATTTTGAACATGTCGGTGATTGAAGACATCAAGCATATACAAAGGGGAGCTCCTCTGGTGAAATGAAACGTATTGTATTCATTGGCAACGTTTACTGTCGAAACGATATTACATTTATCAACAATTTTTGGAATTACGAATTATCTGAATTTAAATTTTAAGAAAAAAAAATCAGCGTTTACTGTCGAAACGACCTTTTATTAAAAAAATTGTACATTTCGACCTAAAAAAATAAGCGCATTAAATTTCACCCAAAACTTTTGAATTTAACCCCGATGTAGCACTTCGCTAGCCACGACGTGTGTATCACCTTGCTGTCAGCCAGCACTCCGATGAGTCCGGGCAGGAAAGTCTGCAGGTGTCTGCTGCAGTGCGGACCCAGTGCTTTGGCCAGCTGAGCGAGGATGTTGACTGTGGTCATCAGCTGCATGCGCCGAGAACAAATACACGGTTGGCAAAGAAGTTTCAGGGCGTAGGCTGTAGCTTTGAAACAGACTAGCACGTAGAAAAAAGCTTGCAGAACAAAACGAATCGAACAGTTAATCCAGTGGTTCCCAACGGGCGTGCCACTTGCAATACTCATGGGGGCCGTGAGTTAATATGTACAATTTTAAAATGTCATCAAACTTTAAAACAACTTGCTATGTGCTCGCCACTGAGTGCCGCAAATTATATTTCTCTCCTGAAGGGTGTCGCAAGTCTTAAAAGGTCGGGAAACACTGAGTTTATCAGTGCTGCTCATTTTTAAAACAGAAGAACTTTGGTCACTGTGGTAACAAAATCCTCGTCAAACTTGTTACAAGTCCAAAAAATCCCAAAAACAACGTCACTAAACAAGAAAACCACTTATTGGCAGCAAAGCAAGTAGCTCGTCGACTCACGAGGATCTTATTGGAATCGGACAGGCGCGCTTTGAGCGCCCCGGGCAGGTCGGCCAAGGATGGTTCCACGAACTTGGCCTCGTTCAGGATATTGGTCAGGGTCTCGAGCGCCTCCTTCCTCTCTTTCCAATTCTTGTCGGACATTTGCGAGATGAGTGCGTCGGTGATCTTTGAACTGGGGCGGATAAAAATATGCTTCAATAACAACTATTTCGTTTTTCGTTTTCGTACAAAACATCGCGTAGTTGAGAAGGCTGAAGCGTCAGGTTCGATGGGTGATCTACGTTTAACGTGCAGGTGTTTTAACGGAGACACAACAAATTGACTTTATTTACATTCTTTTGTTTTGTGGAAAACAGCGATATTCTCCTTGACAGCCTTGAACAGCGCAACTGAGTAACGAGCAGCACTGCATTTATTACGACCTACGGATAGGATGATGAGCCGCGAGGTAAGAGTTTTGACAGCGAAGTAAGAATAGCGGGAAACAACATAAGTTGCGGGGAAAAAAAACTTCGCGCCAACTATGAGCTGCAGTTCGCTGCGTACCTGATGTCTACCCTGGTAACCATGTCATCGAAGTTAATGGCTTCCTCCGGCTCATCATCATCTTCGTCCGATTCTTTATCAGCAGCTGACGCACTTTTCTTAATACCTCTTGTTGGGGCGGGAGGTCTCTGCCCTTTTGTCTGCAACGCAATTTCAAGTTTTGACGCAAACATCAACTTGCGCAAAACAGCAAAGGCAGATGAAGTAAGCGGTAAAGGACGCGCTATTTTATTTGAAGAAAAATAATTCTCTGCGATTCGTCTGTTGCAGAACTAACCCGGTTGCCGGGCTGTGAGTCGTCTTAGCTAGCAGTAAAGACTGTACACGTTCTACTGACCAGAGGTTAAATCTATATATATATATATATTTAGATTGGATGTTATATACGCAAAAATGGCAATACTAGATCCGCTTGTACGGCTAACAGCTTTCAAGTCTTCAACGATGGTGAAAGTAGTCACTTCAAATGTACAATGCATGCCGCAGCAGTCGACAGACAAAAGCTTTTATTATCGCAGTCAGCTCAAAGTTGCTGCTACAACGCAAACACTCTTGGCGCAGTTGCCTAGCAACCGGTCAAGCACGCTGCTAATGTACTTAGCAACCTAACGAGCTGAAAGGATTGTAATACAAAGTCCGAAAATCACTGAACAAGCCTTCCAACACATGTGCTGCTTCGTCAAGCAATTTAAAATACGGACAGAACATCAAGCAGTAACGTTACAAAAAGTGTAGCCGACGTTCGCCCATATACCAGGGTCGAGCGACGGACAGACAGGCGAGCAGTTGATCTCCAGTAGCAACGCACTGTTGCTACAGCGACAAACTTTTTTCGAATTGTGTTCACACCTTATGTTTCGCACAACCTTGAATGATTCGAGGTGAAAACGGTGTTCAATTCGTTACAAAACAGTCAAACCTAAGCGTCTTTCGAGGAAACCTTAACAGTAACATCCGCACTTATTTTTGATGTACCGGCTGCCAGCATCAGTTCCCTTAAAACTTATAACAAATCGGTCGAACTGTGCACAAGCGGTGTTGCCGTTTATTTGAGACGAGGCTGTGGCTGATCAAGTCCAAGTCGAAAACGATATGATTCGTGCAGCATTGCCGACTAGGTGCGAAGCCACACTTACGGCGCGGGCGTGAATCAATGGTAAATTTTAAGAACAACTATTTGAAATTGTCAAAAGCAACGCATTTTCAATAGAACGAAATAGCAGCCTGTGCAGAGCGCCAGTGGCTGGTTGCGCGAAATTACCGGCAACAATCAGTGGCAGGCTCCTGGACACAAGTAACAATCCATTGCTTCGTTGCGCGGCGCACGAAACTCTAAATTACCGTAATTCCAAATCGACGCAGCGGCTAATTTTCGGATCACCCAATAAAACGGGTTGCGTGCGACCGGAAACCATCACTGGATCGCATCAACTAAACAGAGGTGGACACGGATCCGGAGTCGAATCCGGCAGGATTCGGCCTGCTTTTCCGGACCCGGAACCATTTGATATTTTCGAAAGTAGCAACAGTCTTGCTGAAGTAAAAACATCATTGATTGTTGCCAGAGTCTGAACAGGAGTCGGATGTTCTCAAGTTTGAAAAAATTTCGGACCCGGATTAAAAAATTTTGGAACAGGAGAGGAGTCGGAAAATGCGACTCCGGCCACCTTTGCAACTAAACTCAACTTGATAAGGCAAGTTTGTTACAAGCTGTGAATCCGTGACTTGTGCATTGTATATTGAGTTCCAGCAAGGCATATAGCTTACATATGCACGACGAAGGAAGTTTATCCGGGGAGACTCTTTGACTTGGCTTTGACATAAAACTTACGCTGGTCGGAGCTTTTAAAATGATTTTTGAAAAAGTGGAAGATCCACCTTATGAAGTTCGTACCACGGACAGTAAAAAAGACTTTCATCGTGCAACAGAAAAACTACCGATTCTACATCGCTAACGCAATGATGAACGCTTCGCGCAAAGACAAAGGTAACTTATATGCACTCAGCACATCACGTTCACATGGCAGCGCTTTCTTGCCTCGAAGCCTTTCTCGGCAGCTTCGAGCATTTCTTTCGCAGAAACACCACGACGCAAACAAAGCAGCCCCAGCACCAACCTTGGCCAGCTCTGCGTCGATCTGCTGCAGGAGCGCCGTCTTCTCGTTCTCGAAGAACATTCTCATCTTCTCGCCGATGTAGAGCGACAGGACGCCAATCATCGCCAGAGCGTTGCTCCGTACAGCCTGTCAACAGTTCGCACGTCGGTCAAAGACAGAGCTTGCGATGGATTGCAGTGAAACCTGAAACTCATTGTTGCAGGCCGCGGACGCCGGCTGGCCAACGTGGGCCAAGCGCCGAAACCAAGGTACTGACGCATTTGGTGTCTGGGCACGCACTGGAGGCGAGTGGAAGAAAACGGGAAGTTCATTTATCGGTTTGGCTGAGACCTCAAGGTCGATGCTCTAGTGCAGGGTACCCAACCATTCTCTGACCATGTACCCCTTCAGCAATTCGACAGATGAGCTTGTTCCCCTATTTTTTTTATGACAAAACGGCTGAGTAAAATAACAAAATTCCACTGAATTTTTAATAAACTTGAGATTTTTAGAATTTTAAAGGTAGACTCAATTTTTACGTCTCAAAGTTAATTTGTTGCGTTGTACAATAAACGTATCCCATGAGATAAGCAAATGTACCCCCGGGGGTACATGTGCCACAAGTTGGGAACCCCTGCTCTAGTGTCACAGATGTACATTTGAAGTAAGCATTATCAAACAGGAACGGAACTAATGGATGACAAATTGGTCGCAATTTTGCCTGCTGAGAACAGCAAATTACATAGGCTGTGTGCTGTGCTTAAAATTGGCAACGCAAAGGAAGCAAAAGACTTTTCCTGACTAACTTGTCAACACTACCAACATATTGATATTGTTTGGCACGCTACCCGCCGCTACAGTACAAAAAGAGTGGTTGCAAACAACCGGATGGTGGATTTAGGCGCCAGAGTAGGAAGTTTGAACTTCCGGTGTGCGTGGGTAGGTTCAGTTTTTGCAGGACAACCTAATTATGACAAATTCACAAATTGGGCAAGCAGCAGCCATAATTTACAACCACGCGATTTTTTAAAACTTAAAGCGCATATTTTTGACAGAAATTGGCACGTGCTTGTGTTGTTCTGCGGGGAACAGGACAAGCAGCACGATTTAAAGGGCTTTTCAAAAGGCAACAGTATTTAAACGTGGGATTTCCGCAGGGCTTAAAAGTCGTATTCTATGCAGCTTACATCAACAAAGGCCTTCCGCCGAGCAATTATTCTTTCGGGCTTACTTTTCGGCGAGAAAGACTAAGCCATTGTTCGAACAATGCGGAAATCTCCGTCACAAAAACCACACAACGGCCTTATTCGATCTATCTTTCAATGGCCTGCCGGCGTCCGTTTCATAAACCTTGACATGAACGTCAACACGCGCTTGTGTGGGATACGGTGGGTGATGGGACATCATCAATAGCGTCATTAGATGCCACCGTTGTATTACGTCCGTCCACAATTGTATCCGTAACCGTCCATCAGAGGTTGGTTGCACGCTACCCACTGAGACCATGTCTAATAAGAACTTCTACGCGTACAGTTAGAGATGAAATTGGCGTATTCGGGAACGTGTGTGGTCTTGCTTGATTTGAACGGAATGGATTGCAAATTACCCGTTCTAATTTCTATCCCTGATATGCGGCAATCTGATCTCGCGATTATAAAGGAATGGGCAAAATTGTTACGATGGCTTTTCTCTTGTGATTGCGCATCTGGCAGTGGCAAGCGACTGAGTGGCGAGTAGTGCTTTTTGCACAGCCTCTACCACCAAGCAACACGGAGATTTTGGTTAATTGCTACAGAAACAAATCGTTGTTGCCGTATCGAGAAGTAACTCACTAAATCAGGAGTTCCTAATCTGGGGTACATTTGCCCTAGTGGTACATTTGCTTATGGGAAGTGGTGCATGTAGAGTTAGCAATAGAAAGGGAAAATATATTTATACATCATTTATTTCCAAATATTCCAAAATCTAAAAGTTCTATTAAAATTCAGTAGAATTTTGTTATTTTTCTCAGCCTTTTCGTTATATGAAGTTTTAGGGGAACATGGTCATCTGTCGAAATGCTGAATGGGTACATGGTCAGAGAAAGGTTGGGAATCCCTGGTCTAAGTGCTTCAAAATCGATATAACGTGCTACACGTTGGAAGGCGGCGCTTCAAAAACTAAAATCCTTGATTATGATAAGCCCGTGTGTATTTGCTCTTGGAAAGGCAATATCAGAGAGAGTAAGAATTTCACAAAATGAGATGGTCTGATTGCAGTATGCTCTGCTTCATGACACCGCAAGCAGCTAAACTGGATCAAAAACGAATCATAGTTCACGCTTGCGTAAGGCTGCTCACGACATCAAACGTGAAGTCACGCACCCAACAACTCGGCCCATATGCGAAGTGTGTTTGCCGTTCATCGACGCCGACTTCGCAAAACTACGTACTCGAAGATTGAAGACATGTTGCGAAATTCGGCATTCGGTTCATATTTAACCAAGGACCACGCTTAGACTTGCCCTTCTTATTTAACCAATGACTGCGCCATGACTTGCCCTTCGGGGCCGCAAGAACGGGCCATCATACCCGCGCCTGCGTCGTCACTTAGTAATTGCTGAGTAGCATCCTGACGAATTCAGTGGAAGTACGCTTACGATGTTATGACGGGCACCTTTCAGCAAAACTGATTGGGTATCAATCAAAAATATAACAACACTTAACTTCCGATCAGAAACTGTTGCTTTTACAAAGCCCACTAAAACATCAGAATAAACTACTTGACAGGTAAGAAACTTAAAGCATAACAAAAACTTGGAAACCTGAAGCAAAACATACTGTTTATTCATCAGATGTGCGCCGAATTCTCATAAATAACCGAGTGCGTGCCGCTTTTATAGAGCGGTGGAAGCCTCTTCAAGCTCATTCTGCGGCGTTTCATAAAAAGCTATTAATGCGCCAATACTATTTGCATGAAAAAATAACATGAATTTTGAAAGTCAACGCATGGCGAATTGTTAACCTAACCCAACGGCTGTGACGAAACAAACTAGTTTCTCAACGTCATTGTATATCGCGGCCCATCAATGTTTTTCCTTGCACAGCCACAACGGGGGGG
>JGI24159J19872_10000795_pt1 | contig 31311 bp, 23 predicted proteins | sample Ectturendosymbi4_FD_19872 | JGI IMG/M metagenome (IMG submission 19872)
CCCGTGCCAGGAAGTACAGCTGACGAAAATTCCAATCATAATAATTTCATTATAGATGAGGAGAGTTTTACTATGCAGCTTACCTTTAGTGATGGAAACTGTAGTTAATCAATTCATCTCTTAGCATTTCACCTCTGTTTTGTTTCCAAAACGCAAAGTTTTGTTTACAAATTACATGCATACATGTTTATTGATCATAGTGTTTTTTATGACATTTGGTCACTCAAAGTTAGTAAGACAACAGAAACGTAATTATTAACTGTGTCTCCTATCGCCCCCCACCGTCCATTTCTGCTGCACCGCCCGCTAGAGTTTCTCACCGACCCCAGGTGGGCGGTACCGCCCATTTTGGGAACCACTGCTTCAGATTCTAAAGCATTTTATTGATATAGGAATTACAGCCGTAATTTTTTTGTGAAACTACATATGAACCAACAACCATTTTTCTTAAAACATTTGCTGCATATACGCTGAAAATATGTGTTATTGTGTGTCTTACTTCAGGAAATTGCGTAGATTAGCGAATGTTGGCCAAAAGCATCAAAGACACATGTGAACTGAACGAAATGTTGCCTGAGAAGGTAACCGAGGAAATACGAAAGAGTTCAAAATAGACAGTCTATACCCATAGCCAGGGGCGGATCCAGCCGGTAAGTTTAGAGGGGGCGATTTCAGTAATATTTGGTAGTCAAATCTCATTACGGGTTCTCTACTGTAAGAGAGATTAAGTATACTTCACAACTCTGCTGTGACAAAACAACGGACGGCAAAATGGCGTTACATCGTGAATGCTGTTTTCTGAATTGTACAGAATCATGGTGAAAAAAGCTACTTTTGTAGGTTTTAGGGAGAGCGATCGCCCCAATCGCTCCTCCCCCTGGATCCGCCCCTGCCCATGACTATATTGAGGAAAGTTAGGTAAAAAAGTTAAGTCTGGTGAAAATCACCATTCATTGTGAAATGGGTATAATTATAATTATTGTAAACCGGTATAGGTCGCGTATAGTATCAACGTTTTACCACGTATCTTCGTTATCTTTAGCTAAAGTTGGCTGAAGTTTGAATACCTGAATACCATAAAAACAAGGACGTATGACCTGACACTCACTCCTTGTCTACTTAAATAAGAAAACTTTAGCGGCCCATAGCACTGGAACCATGACCTTTTGGGCTAATCGCCTTTACGCTTGGCGTTGTGTCAAAACTACAAAATGCTCTCTTGAAAGTGCAACAATGTATGTTTATCTTACTTATCTTGATGCTTATCTCATCCTTACAGCCGAATTAGCTGCAAGTGGGAACATAGACACCAGAGAATGCCATTTTGATTTTTTGAAATGTCGGAAACATTTCATCTAATACAGTGATGCAATTTAAATATGGTCTGTGTTTCACTGGGTTTAATTTTTATGTAAATTTCATTCTCCTTTTTCGAAAAAGCGAATGTTTCTGAAGATCTTTACGTTTTTGCGCAGGAACCGCAATTATAATGGTAATCTTAAATGTGATGGAATTGTACCATTTGGGAATCCGAAAAATAGCGACAGCTTGGAAAACGCGAAGTCACGACATCACTAAAGAGTACAAAGCTGTCAACAACGGACCCAGCTTTGGTGGTCACCACCGAAATGCAGCAGGCAGGTATCCCAGAGGATATCCTCAGGCTGTAGGCATCAGGGTGGCCTATGCGAGAAGCAGCATTTCGGGAGAGGGAGGAAACGACTTCGACGGAGACCAGTTCATCTAAAGATGTTTTTTTGCACCTGTCAAACCGAGCAGAAAGACAGGCAGAATTATAACTGTTATAAAAACGAAGCATTTATAAGCAGCGTTCATTTTCCTGATATGCAAATTTTGTTGTAAGAGAAGCACACTGTAAAACTTTTTGTCGCCTACCTGCTGTGCATGCTATTGCTGTGTTCTTGGAAGCCCAACGATTTGCCAGTAACCAGATTTTCTCTTTTGTTTCAACAGAGACCATAGTAACACAAGCGTGATATATAAGCTATCGCACTGTATTTTCTGATCTTCTCTTACCACGCACTTGTGCATTTGAGAATGCCAATCACTTTTCACCAATCAGCAAAAAGGAGCTTAGCTTTGTGAAGTCATAATTTGATAATTTGATATTGTCTTCCCTTAAAATGTCTGTTGTTATGTCTATTTTTGTTTCGCGTTTAAACAATCATCATTTCCTACGTTTTCAAAGGTTTGATTCGTTATCCTGCGCCTCACAACTGTGAAAACGTATACCTGAATTGTGTTGCAACAAGGTTTTTGTCGCGTTTTGGTGCTTTGAAAAGAAAATTCTAAATTTTTTAAATTTAGATTTCTTTTTGTAGTTACGGATATTTTGCTATCTCGCACACCTTACTTCCAATCCATTCTGCCATGACCGTAAACTTATACTAAACGTTTGTGTAACAAACTTGAAATTGTTGCGAAATTTGTCGCAGTGGCTGTTCTTACCTTACTTCCTGTATGCAAACTCGTCCCAAGAATATTGGCAGTTGACGTTTACATTTTTCGACCTATGTGTAGCATCATTTGTGCAATTGTAGCAAATCAGAATTGAGTTGAAAGTTCAGTCGTAGGGGAACTAAAAACGAACAAAGCTTTAAGACAAAATGTTCTACAAAGCTGCGTGAAATGATATCTGTGAGCATACTCTCCTCAAACAATCCAAACGTTCCGTTTTGCAAGCAAATAGAAACCGCGGAGCATCAAAGGTTATATTCCTCTTAACTGTGTAAGTTGTTGCCAGTATATGCTGATCTGTTTGTGGTGAACTCGCGTTAATTGTGTGTGATTGAAATTCAATTACAATTAAACCTCGCCTTTTGGGTATATTCAATCCTTGTGCTAATATTTCCTTAAAATTCCACCACAATATGTGTGTTATTCTGAGGAAGGAATGCGAGAAAGTTTGTTTTTCCACGAACAGGCAAAACTACAGGTTAAACTAGGAAAATACTATGATCGATCAACCGGATTTCACTTTCCAAATTTTTTTGGACTTCAACTTCTCTTCTTTGGCCGCTGGGATTATTTCTCTCGCAGTTCAAAATCTCAGTGCTGCTAATAAAAGTTTTACAAGTCTTTAAAAAGATAGGTAATTTAAACAAGGATCTTATCATGAAAACTATAAATGTTCGAAAGATTTTTAATGATTTGTTGATTTGACAATCAAAAACTTGCCATTGTTTCTGACTTCTCTTTGGTTGTAGCTCCCTTTCCTACTTTTGAAAACCACTCGCAGTGTTCATGGCCACACCCCATGCCACGACATCATTTACCTTTTCATTCTATGTTATATTTAGACATTTTTGTCTTTGCATAAAGTTCAATGTGAAAATTCGCAAGCCATGAATTGATCAAAGTTATGGAGTAAGATTTTTCTGTCTTTTGCATTTTTAAGACGATTTTTCGTTGAAGGTAGAGTTTGACAATATATTTTTAAAAGTTGCAGACACTTTCGCGATTGTTCGAATTTCGAATGAGAGTTCTATACAGTCTCTGCAGACTACAACCTTAATCACCAGCTTAACAGTAAAACCAGGCCTGTTCGTACGGCGTGTTGAAGATTTGTAAGAACAAACAAGCAAACTACTAAACTCGACTTCCTTTTTTTGAGTCGAAAAATATTATTTCCTATAAACAAGTTAGAGTAAACAAGTTCAGGAAACAATAATTGGAATAGCCACTTTAACTGCTTTCAGTTGCCACCTAAATTTTAAATTGCTTTTCGTTAGTCGTGAGGCTTACAGGAATTTGCAAAAAAATTTCTCCATCAATCTAAGCTGGTTTTTGGGCTTTTCACTGCAATGGTGGTACAAATTTTTATGTTTGACTGATTACAAAGCATTTGTCTAGTGATGCTCTGCTGAAACGCAAAACTATGGTGGAACAGTAGCAATTTTTTATCCGCAATTTTAACATGCACGGTGTTCGATAATTGTGCTAAAAATTACTACAGCATTACTGAATTTAATCTGCAGTAGCTTGTTGCAAGGACTTCACAGCAAAATTTTCTAATTATATCTTCGGTAAACTCTTTCAAACACTTGGGCCAAGGTTTGAAAAACTGAAAACACATCCTGTTTTACGTGTATTCCTGCGTGATTTTCAAGACCTTTTCTAAAACATCACACAAAAACGTGTTGCTCTTTTAAATACGTCAACACAGCGAATTTTAATAAAGAGCAATTTTCACGCGCAGTGAGGAAATGTTTAAAATGGTTAGTTCAAGGTACCGCTGAAATTACATGTTCAAACCACTTTACATATTGTGAAAGCGAAGAAATGAAACGGAAAGAAATCACTTCAACATCCATATTTTCTTGTGACCATAGTGATAAAAACGCGGAGTGCATGAGAAAACGTTGGAATATGGAACTTGATTTTATCATTTTGTTTACTTCCTTATGGGCAAAAGCCAGCAATACCTTGCGTATGCTTGATTTGGCAGGGTGTTTTTCTTCTGCTAAGACACAGCGGTTCCTTTTTGTGTCTATAAAGCATAAAAATAAAAGACATGACCTGTTCTTCAAAAAATATTTGAAAACACTTTCTTGAGAGTTTGATTGGCCGACATGGTGGTCTGACTTAAACAATAACGGAAGGCTCCTGCTGCAACTCTGCTGTAACAACGCGCTGTGCATGATGAATTGAACACTTCTTCCAACACAAAGAGTTGCACAAGCACATCTGGTGCACAGTGGCGTACCTAGGGCTTCCCGCGCCCAGGGGCAAAGTCAGTTTTGGCGCCCCCACCCAGACCTTTCGTGGCAGCTTAGATGCGAAAAGTGAATTGGGAGCTAAGCGCCGTTGAAAGCTTAATCGGGCCCCGCATATAGTTGTTTATAGACCCGCCTGAAAATTGCATATGACTGTGACGTCACGCATTTGACGTCAAGACCTTTGAATCTTGGAAACCATTAACTGTTGTAGGGTTAAGAATCTAATCGTTTCGCGTGATGCTATCCCCGCTTTGAATTTTCGGTCACGATTGAACACTCAAACTGTTGTATTGCGACGTTCCCAACTGCAGTAATACATTCGAATTTTAGCAATTAGTGAAAGGAAAAGCAAAAACTAGGCAAAAAGCTTTCATCTGCAAAAATCCTCAAGAATCTCAATGACAGAATTGTAATGGGACAAAAATCTTCTGACAAACACAACATATAAGTGATCAGAGTTGCACCGTTGTTTTTGAAAGCACGATTTGTCGGAGTATGTTTAAGATCCCAAATGCAACTCGCTTGTTTCTATTTCTCTCGTCAGGTCTTGTCATAATCACCGCTGNTGGCAGNTATAGGGCAGGATGGCCTACCTATGGCGCATGCGCCAAGTTTTGTGCATTGGATGATTCAAGTGGCGGATTTTCGTGATCGTAATAAAGTAAGGTAGCAACCTTCAATATTTTATCATCGTTTTGTTTCGTACAAATCCCTTGTGAGTTGTCTGTTAGCACCTTGAAACAAGCTGGTCATGATGTTCCGGAAGAAAAAAACGAGCTACCTGAGGAAAGAGCTCTTTTTTGTGATAACAACTGGTTATTTGATCTGGAATTTTTAGTTAATGTTAATGACCATCTCAAATCATCTGAATATCAAACTGCAGAGCAAGAATAAATTGTTTCCTAACTTAGTAAATCTTATCAATGCATTCATGATGAAGTTAAAACTGTTCATTTCGCCGTTATAAAATGAGGATGTGAGCCAGTTTCCGTATATAAAGTAGCAGATTGAAGGTGCTGTTGATAGTTGCAATTGAGAAAATGCACTGAAAAGATTAAGTTTTTGCAAGACTTTTTTGATATTGCTGAAGAAGAAGACTGAATCTTTGCATTTGTAAACCCATTCTTACTTAGTCAACAACAGAATATGAAAATGCCAATAACACACAAGGCAGAAATCATTCACTTCAACACAAGTTCAATATTTAAAACGTAATTTGAAGGACTTTCCTTCAGTCCAGTCCCTGGTGTTTCTGATGTGATTCATTTCTGGCGATCCTTACCACGTCAAAATTTCCCAGAACTACGAAAATTTGCTGGAGTTACATTTCGTTTTGAAATAACGTTCACATGCGAAAAAGCATTTTTGTCCATGAAATTGATTAAAAGCAAAGCGAAGTCGCGCCTTGCCCTTTCAAATTTGAAAAATTATCTGCTGCTCAGTGCTCTCAGTAAACATTTTACCTCCATTACATGAAATAACTGGTGAAATCGGAGCCAACTCAGAACGAAACTCATTAAAGGGTAAGTAAATGTGAAGTTTATTTGCTGATTTACCAGATATTCCGATTGCATTTAACATCATTACCTGGAAAATCACTAACGATTTGAAATAACATCGTTACAAGATAGTCGATGATATGACGCATTGGTTGGCTGCTCGGGTTTGAAAAAATTGTCGTATAGTGTGCAAAAGATTGACCACCCCTGCTGTAGGGGTTCTAGACTTCTGGAGCATTCCCAGAGCATTGATTTTTATAACGTAATATAGAACTGACTGAGGGCAGACAGAAAAATGCATATGAAAAACTGACGGAAAATGATTTTATACAAAGCTACTACACAAATATAAAAGTGCAAAATCCTAAAGCATTTCTTTGGACATAATACGCTGAAATGTTAACCGAAAACATTTCTTAATTATTACTGAACATGCTGACCTTAATTTGGCGCCCCCAAAACGCTGCGCCCGGGGAGCAGATGCCCCCCCTTGCCCCCCGTTGTTACGCCACTGCTCGTGCAGAGATTCGTTGGGTCAGCGATCATTCATTGATATTTCCATAGCTTCAACCGACTTGCTCCGTTCAGTGTTGCACGTTCGTGTCAAAGAGTGGTGCAGAACTGTTGACCGGTCACCACCAGGTTGTCTGCACTTGAAAAAACAATAGGGCCTACGAAAAACTTGTTTTGTGATTTGGCATGGTTTATGATTCCCAACCCTCCAGCGCGTTTACCGATCCGTGGAACTTTGCGTGGTATCTTGATGACGTGCGTGCCTCTCATTTGTTTTCCAGAGCGGTAGGTTAAATCGCTTCATTTCGCATCTGCTGGTGGGAGCAGATGACGTATCTACTCAGAGGGCTGTTATGTAAGTTTACGTGTACATTAGCTGACTTTTTGTAACTTCGCTTTTCAGCATTCACTTGACTATTAAGACTATTTAAACGTTAATAAAACCGCTGAATATAACCAGTTGTTCAGTTAACCGTGCAGGACCAGGAGGTCCTACCGAATAAAGTGCGGAGGTCCTGGCGGACAAAGACGTAAGAAAGACATTTGCAAACAACNTATCATCCTTGTCCCGAGAGTACTCGGAATGCACAGGAAACTCGGAGGTGGAATGGCNGCTGAGCTTCATCTGCTGCTTGAGTAAGTGGACGGAAAGGACTCGGTGTGGCGAATAATGTCAAAAAAAGTAACCCCGTGGTGGAACCAANAGAAGTAAGATGCTATTCAAGCAAAAAAAGTAGCCTGCAAGTCATGGCTTCTGAACAAAGTCAAATCTTCTTTGCATTCGCGGTACGCCGAGGCGCGAAAGTCCGCAGCCCCAACGGTGAAAAATTCGCAATGCAATCTTGGGAGAATTTCGGATATCAACTGGATTCCAGTTACTGGCAAACCAACGAAGTGTTTTGGCAAACCATCCGGCGTCTCCGCAGCAAACGATCTCACGCTGCGAGATCCATCAAAGACTGAAATGGTGTCTTGTTCAGCAATTAGGGGTGCATTTTTGGTAGATTGAAAAAATACTTCAAAGATCTCTTAAACCAAGTCACTATCACACCATCGAACACACAGGAGGTGTATATGCGGGAGGAAAGTGCCCACTGCAGCTGAGGTCTTCCCAGCTGCCAAAACACTGAAAGCTGGGAAGGCTGCAGGTTGTGATGAAATCCGACCTGAAATGCTCAAAGCCTTGAATAGAAGAGTTATTTGGCTGTCTCATGCGCGTCAAGTGGCCTGGTGTTCTGTAAGGCCGAAAGATTGGCACACTGGGGTGATAATCTCCATACGTATGAAGGGAGACAGGAAAGAATGCACTAGCTACAGAGGCTACCGGGGTATCTCCACTGAGCCTCCCTGGAAAAGTGTATATCAAGTGCCTTGAAAAAAGATACCTCGAAATAAATGAACCTAAACTGGAAGATACCCAGCGCGGTTTGCGTTCCGACCGCAGCACTGCAGACCTTTGGAGTATGCCAAAGACGTGTTTTGTCGAGCTTGAGAAAGTATACAACAGGGTTCGTCGTGAAAAGCTTTAGGGAGCGTTGCGAAAGTAAGGTACTGACTTCCTGCTCAGTTTCAACTGACTTGTTCCGTTCAGTGTTGCCCGTGTCGCCGGAGTGTTTACAGCGGAACCAACGAGTATGTCACTTCTGGAAACTGCAGGATCAACCGTTTACTTTTCGCGGACGATTCCGTGCTGCTAGCATCTTCTAAACAGGGTTTTCCATATGCACTTGATCGGTTTGCAGTTGCATGCAACTAAGCGGAAATGAATAGCAGCACTAAAATGACCGAGGTATTCTGTCTCTTCGGAAACCAAGGCAGTGTACGCTGAACGTAAGCCGCAATACACTGCAGCAGGTGGAGAATTTCAAATCAGTTTGGCGACATTTACGAATGACGGAAGACGGAACAAAGAGATTGAAAGACGGATTAAAAGGTAATTATGCGTGAGCTTTGTCGCTCTGTGGTCACAAAGCCGGAGGTTTTAAAATTCTTGTCAAAATGTAAAAAACAATCAGTGCTTGATATTTCATAAATTAAATTTCACTGTTTATCTTTAACAATCGCTAGAAGCGTTGCATCGGTAAATCAACCACCATAGCACTAAAATGATGCTTTTCGGTAAAGAACTCAAGGAAGTTGATTCATTCATTTTTATACACGCTTTTCCTCTTGGGAGGCTTGCGGTGACAGCAGTCTCAGGAAGAGTGGAAATACTTCACGGTTTTCAGCAATTTCAGATAATTCTGCTGGCTGCACACCAAGGTGGGACTAAATACGGTCGGAGATGCGTCACGTCGCCGAGTCTTTGGACGACCTGCGGGCCGTTTTCCCGTGGGTGTAACCAGCAAGACTCGCCTTACCACATGACTCATGATCCATGATCATACTGTAGGCAGGCCTGTGCAGCCAGTACTCAAATTTCAGGCTCCGGCTCCAACATCTTGAGATTTTTGGCTCCGGCTCCTGCTCCAGAACAACTTGGTCCAAAAAACAGAAAAAACATTGTATTATTTGTATAACTCGCTTGAACCGGAACCCAGATTTCAGGCTCCGGCTCCAGCTCCACCATCTAAAAAAGTTTTGGCTCCGGTTCCGGCTCCAGTGATCCAAAATTGCTTGGGCTCCGGCTCCACAGCCCTGACTGCAAGTTAGGATCGGAACAAAAAACATTTGAAAATTGACAGCTTTGCGGTGTTTAAGGCGACGTTAGCGCAACAAAGAAAAACTTGATACTACAAAAAAGCAGCTAATGTCTACATTCCTCCGTGCCAATATCCAGTTTGGAAGTTTTGTGGCAAATTTCTGAAGTTTCATAAAAACAACTTCACTGCCACTTAGAGTTAATTACATCATCAAAAAATGATATTCATGCTTCAGATTGGGTTAAATGTTTGAAATATTTGACTTAGTGCACCACCTAATGGTTGATAATTTGTTGATTCGCGCCAAAAGTGAGTGATGGAGAGCTGGCTTGTCTTGCTGATGGCAAAACAAATGATTTATTCCCAACATATCTTTGATTAGAAGTGAAATTTGGAAAAAGTTGACAGTAGGCATTAAAATTAAAATTGTTTAAAATTTTTCACACCACTACCTTACTGGAAAACCATTTAACTTTGAAGATTTCAGCCTCAAACAGTGAATCGCAAGTTGCTTGGTTGATAACAGATCATTATAAGTGAAGAATGCACCACTTGCAAACTTATCATAACCACAAATCAGATTGTTCAATGAGAACAACTTGATTTCAAGTTATTTCAACAATAGAAATGTGTTGGCTGCATAAAAGTTCACGATGTTGGTTACAAACTCAAGATATTGTGCTGCGTTATCTTCCTGATCTGATGTGTTCTGATGGGGTGACCACCATTCTTTGTTTGAATCTCCGGATGGCAAACATCTTGGCTTTACCTGAGAGTTATTTTGTTGTCATTTGCATGAGAGGAGACTTGGTCTGTGTTTCTGAGCTCCCCCGTTTTTTCTTGCGAACCAGTTGCTCGAGGACAAGAAGTGATTTGTCGACCGAGAAGGCCACATTTTTCAAAGTCTGTTGTGGGCCACTGGGTAAAGGCTTTGCTTTTTCTACTTGAATGTAATTAAAATTCTTTTAAATTGCTTCAGCGTAAACTTTAAACTGACCTACGTCAGCGAATTACAGAACTTCTAATTCATTTATTTGATATTCACGCTTATATGCTTGATCACATTTGATATTGATTACTCTGCTGAATGGGACGTTAATTTATCAAAACCATTTAAAATCCACAGGTGATTCGACGCTGTAATGGAATTGTATTCCCGACCCAGGTTTATGTTGCAAATGTGGCCGATACTATTTTTAGAGCAAAATATTACCATATTTCTTGTCATTTTCAGCATCTGAAAGGAACTTAATCGTTTACTAATAATTCTCACATTGATTCTTGCTGAATCAATTTTGTTTCTTTGTGAAGTTCCACTACAACATCTGACACCAAAGATTCAGGGAGATTGAAAACTCTGTATGGTTACAAAAACACAAAAAGGTATTTTATTAACTCTTTCCTGCTGTAAAATGCTAAATGCTTCTGAACTTTTTGAATTAAGCATGATGCACAACTGTCGCAACTGCTTTGCTCAAGAAATTTGTGATTTTCTCACCACAAAAGCATGTCGTGAAATAATTACAAGGGTTTGGAAAAAGGAAAGATTATGACGTCAATCTCGTCTTCGTACAAGGTACTCATGTACATTTGTATCAGATCAGATGAATTGATGCGAAGACAAAGGCAGAAAAGCTTATGAAAACGTTTTGCATGCTAAATAACATTTGGAAGCACGGCTATTGATTCGATCGCAAACGTTCTCCCTATGCAAATGACAGTAACTAGAAAGGCGTTGGATTCTTTTTTTTACATTTTCTCTCAAAACTAAAAACCCAAGTCATACGAATGATTTTTTATGATCTTATTTGAAATAACATGAACTTTTTAATTCTTGCTCAGGGGTGTTTACTCTTCAGATTTCCATCCAGTGTGTTAGCCCTGGGCGAAAATGTAAAGCAACCATGATCACTGAACTGTCATGAATTTCATTAATAGTTCGCGACAGATGTAAACGGATTAGAATGAGGCTTCGATTTATTAACAAAGCGCTCTCCTATCGATCCTTAAATAGCAGGAGAGCAGCAAAGAAAATTCAATATTCCTGTTATCGTAGCAGCGACGTGAGCCTGCTGCTCGGGTCGTTCTGGGACCAGGTAAGTACAAGCAAGCTTATCGCACAGATATAAAAGCTATTCAACAGACCTCCAGAACCTGCAGGAGGCCGAATGTGCATTAGGATCACTGAAAACCGCACGATTCTGCGGTCTAAATAACAATCGGACATTTTGTCGATTAGTGGATATAGGCGCTCCAACTGTTTTCAAGCGGGCTCTACATTCCTTGAAATTTAACGGATGCTTTGCCTGTTAAAAGACTGACCACAAACATACTTGGTTAATGCTTTTTACTACTCTGAAACTGGAAAGCATATACGACCGCCAATGCTCATTAGTGGTGTTATATGCGACAAAAAATGAACATGGTTACAGATATCCTTGTACAAGCTTATTTTCATTCGAGGAATTAGCGTGCACCGAGGCTTACTTCCGGCAACCTATTAAGTTGATGCCCGGTTGCTAGTTGTCACAAAGACTCAGATTTCGAACCAGTCCTGAGGTTAAGAATCCCGAGGTTATAGCTAAATCTGTAGCTCTGCACTTCAACAAAAGAACCATCTCGGATATCTGGTTGGCATAAGGCAAAATATTTACTTGATTGTGAAGAGGCAGCTTTCCCAAAACAACCCCATCTTCCTGACAACAGAGGTAACTTCACTTCACTGAATAGTGGTTGTGATGTGGATGCCAGTTTTAACCAGTGTTAGGGTGTCCTAACACTTGAAAACTTTGCAGTGATGCTTGAGAACTGTTGCTTTTTTGTTTTAACTTGTAGTTAATATCGTGTAACTGCAGACGCTTTCACTGACACCTGGGAAACCAACCATGTATTTTGAAAACACCTACAGGCACATTTTCAATCCAAAGCCTTCTTTGGTCAGTTCACAGTGGTTTTAAGTCATGGCAATGCATAAAAAAAACGATCTGAAAGGAAAATTTACTGTAAGCTAAGTTTCAATCTTATAAAGCAGCGATTCCTAAACTTTTTTGAGTGCGATCCAAATCTGAGTTTGGTGAACACCTGGCGACCCAAGCCTCATACAGCGTATGAAAAAAGTAATGATTGTATGGATGATTTTTGGCCGTAAGCTGCTACGTTCGTTTTCAATGTCAACAATCTTCTCTTTACTCAAGTATCTACGCTACAAACAGACACAGACAAGCAGTAGGCCTAGTAACGTAGCATCTATACAAGGCTTTGGATCGCCTCGGCGCGACCCGTTTTCTTACCCAAAGCGACCCTTGTTTGTTTCCTGACCCATACCTTGGGAACTACTGTCGTAAAGGTTTCTCCGATCAAGCCTTTAAAATGTCAGACTTGTGAAATATAATCCCATGAGCTGAAGGAATTCTGGTTGAATTTCACAAGTCACTATACCCTGTACGAAAAGTTTATATTTGATAATTTTTCTTTTGATGCTGGTAAAAACTGCAATGAAATGGGTTGCTTAGCTCTTGAAGGAATACGAACGTATTTGATTTTTAGGACCACTTAATGCCCTGCGCTTGCATGCTTTGTAAAATAACACTCTGATGGTAAACTGTTGCTTTGTTGTCCCTCAAACATATGACTTTGGATCATAATTGGGGCCCTACCTGGAATCACTTGGACCCTAACTTGCAGTTTGGAACCTTTTGATTTAGAAGTTGGGTAACAATTGCAAAGTTCATTATCTCTTTCTTATTTTGAACTGTTGTTGTGCCAAAGTCTGGCCTTTGAAAATGCGTTGCGCAATCGATACAGTTGGCTACGAACATGCGCATACGCCAACATTCTTTTGCATACGAATGCTACTTGGTGACAACCTTTTCACGGGTGAACTGTGCTGAATGATATACTCCAGCAGTGCGTCTAGTATCGATCATAGGCGACCGCAAGAAACGAAATTAAAACTTTCGACATGATGGAACATAAGCCCGAGCAAGAAATTAATCAAGTTTTCGTGAGATGTTGTGTTTCAGTCATTACCGCTTCGGTCGATGCGTACTCATGTTATTCCGTCAAGAAAATCTCGCAATCGATCGCAAAAACTCGTCGTGCTCTTTATGACAGAAAAGTTTTATTTTGACGAAACAAAACCGACAAAATCAGGCATTGACATCAGCACTTGACTTGATTGAAAATTGTCGGGAACGCCGTAGCAGCATGGCAATACTTTTCAATCGATAAACCTACCATCTTGCATGCTCCTCATCTCGACATAAGACGATATTCGTGACGTGAAAAAGTCCATTTGCAAATCGCGTCACTTTTGACCGAAAATCGGTATTCATGTATTGTTTCCCATTTGCGCACAGGTTTTATTATTGATGACAGCGAAAGCATAGCGAATATTTTGCATGCTTTTATTTTAACCAGAGAAAGCTTTGCAACTTTTTTCATTTAGCAAGCAGAAACAATATTTGGCTGACAATACTGAGCGGTATGGCAATAAAAACAAAAAAAGAACTGTTTGGTTTCATGATATCTTCATGTTCATTGGGAAACGTTGGCGACTGTGTGCACTATGACACAGGAGCTTCATAGCCAGCAAACATGCACACCTGTTTTACGTATTTCGTCGGATTACACCCAGCTTATATGTTTGTTGATTACACCCAGCTTATATGTTTGGATTGCACCCAGCTTATATGTTTAATTTAAAGTCAGAGATTTAGGAGCGTGATAGTTTGCTGTGGTGATCAAAATTAACAAGAAAGCATAGGAAACGGACATTTGCGGTTGAACGCTTTTTTTCTGCAAGAAACTGTTCACAGAGGAATGAAAACGTAGAGGAAAATTCCGATATTGTTCGCTTGCAGTTTCTGGATCAGGTGCCTCCATGCCTTCGTACATCTACGAAATTGGAAAGTGCCAAATCTTACTATTCTCTGGAAACTCTTACGGAAAAATCTGATGTCCTGTGTGTTGTGTCCTCTCTTTGTTACCATGCAAAACAGTGGCCCAATTTTTCAAAATGATCTTGTTGCCGAACTTGAGTGTTGGTGAAAACCTTCCTTGAAAGCGGTTTTGCTAAATCACTTTTTCCCTGTGAAGCCGCCTTGTCGCAACTAGCAAAAAGTTTACCGACTCATTCTCCCCTAGGTTAACCAGGTTCAACTCTCATTTTTTAAACTTTGTCAGGTTTGTAACGTCAAAGAGTGTGCGAATCCATTTCAGAGTCCGACGATGCAGCAATCCGACTCGATTCCAAGCTTGAATCTACTTGAACATAAATGCCTCAACTCTTAGTTATTTTCATTTTTTTGAATCCAAATCCAAGATCTACATTGAACTTTTTTGCAGAGCATTACAGGGTGAGGAAGGTGTAGATCAAAGCTAAACTATTACACACTTTTTGTTTATAGGGTACAAGAATTTGGGAAGCTAAGTCCATAGCTTTGGGAAGCCAAGTCCATTCAAGCTGCTCTTGGCGAAAGGTATGCGCATCTAAGAGGGAAAGATGAGATGAGCTCGGCTGGGAGATGAACAGACGCGAAACGATCTCCTGCAAGGCAGACTCTGAACAGCAACTATTTCTACTCAATGTCGTCTTTTAAAATCGGACACATAAATTTATTTTCATTAATTTTGACTCTGCTGAGCTCTCACAAGCAGCATGTACGAATTGAGTTTAGATTTGCTACCGCAAGGCAAAATATCTGCAACAATACATGCCTACGTGCGAATAAGTGCGACTGGTAAATGAGTTTTAATTTCCGCAACCATCAACATCCTGTTGAAATAAAAATCATAAGCTGATTTTAAGCTCAAGATTGTTTAGTTTTCATGAGTTTTTCCGTTTGCTTTATTGTTTTTCTTTTTCTACTATATTCCTCCATTACTGTTGCAGGCAAGAATTGATAAGTAACCCGAAAAAACATTACTGCTTCACTCCTGTTAATGTGCTAGTTGATTACACCTTTGAGTGCACAATTCCAACAGAGTAATATACATGTTCTTTGCCCACGTGCTGTGAAAGTTGCGTTTAGCAGTAATTGTTGAAATTATACTTTCAAGTCACCAAAAGAAAAAATAAACGTATAGGCCACCTGCACATTTCGGTAAATTGTGCGTGCAGTTAAAGTGCCTGATTTTCCTCTGCGGTAAACTTCTCTTCTTCAATTAATAAGCCACGGACGTAACTGCAAGCTCCCAGGAAGTTAAATATGTAGAAGTCGATGAAGTGGCCCGGTTTTAGAAAATGTGTGACTCACTAATGTTACGTGAAATGTTTTACACTAGCAAGGCGCAAGATGCTTGACTATGGCTGCCTATGCCCTTATCTGTCAACATGGCTATTACATCACAATGTTGAATCAGCCACAGTCCAAGTTGCCGCAAAATTTCGTATGGCTGCTATTGAAAAAAATGCACATCGTTTTTATACGTCTAAAAGTGGAAATGAAATTGGAAAATACGCCAAGGGCTTTGCAAGCGTCCGATTGTTAAATACAGATGCAGGTAAAAAAAACTTTCTGAACAAATAAGCAAAGCCTTGGGCTTGAAAGAAAATGGAGATTTTGGAGATGGTTCTGGATTTGGTGAGGTTGATGCTGGACGCTGCGGTAGTGTTAATTTTCAGCTTGCTGCTCACTCGCAACCTACTGACTATTTGCATGATACTAAATTTTATCACAGCACCAGGAGAGGTAGATTTTCAAACAAATGTGGACGAATTGTGTTGGAACAGCACTGGGAACCTTCCTGGAAACTGGATTACTGTTAATAAGTTCCGACATTTTATTCCATATTTTTCTGCTCTTCCTCGAGTAGAGTATGACGAAGTTACCTGGATAGCTCGACTCAAAGTGACACTTTAGCAGCAAAGTGGGACTTTAGCAGAAAAGTGACAGTTAGCAGGAGCTCACACTCAAACTGCAAACAATACAGCTGATAAGAGTTTTTGTATTTTTTGATTTAACAAAGACAACCAGCAGTGATGCGAAAGTTTTGGATTAGTAAGGAAACTGAAGTTGGAGAAGATCATCGTGATCAGGCAACTAAGATATTTCATTCTATCGCTTGCCCTATGTTCATCAATCAACTGAGTGACCAATAACTACAACTTAGTCCACACCGCAGGCCGGCATAAACTTTCAACTTTTTTCGACGATTGAAGCTACTGGATCATTCAAATTTAGTTTTTTCAGGACACAGCAATTTGAGAGCCTAAACACTTATACAGTTATGTTGAACCTAAATGCTTTAAAACCACTTACGTCAGGAGTATGTTCCGGTCCAAGAGGTACTGTTCATTGTAAACACTGCAATACCGGTCGTTATTAAACAGTTATTGATAATATAATTATTAAGAATTCTTGTATATTCAGATTTCAGTTTTGTGAAATCGCCTGTGTCTTCATTTGACTCTTCCGTAGAGTGAGACGCATAAGAGTACCTAAATTCACATTGGTTAAATGAACAGTAATCCTAATGCAGGATGAAAAACAAGTTTGTTATTGACGAAGATCTAAATAACTTCCTGTGCACAACACTACCAGATAGTGTAAGTCGTAGTGTTGTTCTCTTCACGCAGTCTCAGAAGGGGGGAGTGCAAGGCAGCTCCCACAGTAGTTGAGGAAACTGGTTAGAACTTTAAGTTGCATGAAGATTTTCACAAGTATCTGCCTAAAATGGTTGCAGGACCTACTTTTCAAACCAGTTTCAAACCTTTTTTCGGATAAGCTAATACGCAAAGCTGACCGCAATCTTCTTTACTCAAGTATGTAGGTTAGATTTCATTTTCCTTTTGTTTTCTAGTCCAACCAAAGGCGGATACGCACCAGTGGTATACAAGAGCCGGAGTGTAGTAGTGGACTCTGGCCGGAGTCTTAAATGAATTTCAAAAGTAGGAGTGGAGCCGGAGTTGATTTTTTCACGAAAAGCCGGAGTGGAGCCGGAGTCATTTTTTGAACATTTTTTGAATAGCTTGTAGCATTTATTTGGAGTTTAAGCAGGAGTCGGAGTGCAAAACTTACAAATGTTTCGGAGTCGGAGCGTATTTAGCGAAAGCAGGAGTGGAGTCCGAGTCAAAAATTTTAGACTCCGTACACCACTGACACGCACCGAACATTTGCTTTTAGAGGCAGCCAAAAAACACGACGCCTAAATCCTTGTTTAAACTTGCGATAGTTGCTCAATCTTCAGAAATAGCACAAAAAGTTTGCAGTCTTGGCAATTTGGAAATGTTTAATTTTTTTCTTCTTTTAGCTTATCCACTGCAATGAACGTGAAGAGCAAGAGAAATGTCATCCATTTTTGTATGGGGACAGTTGTACAAAATTGACCCCACCTGGATCCGCGCTGTATTGAATTGGCTAGCTACAATATTCATCTTACATCAACTAACAAAAGTTTGTAATCTGTTTTTGCTGCATTTCAGTTTTCAAAAGAAAGGAGAATACTTAAGTAGGCCCAAACGTTTTAACAAAAACTTTTTATTAGGAAAAAATGTTTATAGAACAGTTTTTAATACGAACGTTCTGGTCAGTATAGTCGCCAAAAGTGTAGTTCAACCTTTCAACGCGTCTTGAATGTGGATTAATTTCCACACGCAGTTCTGCCTGTTTTTTAAATTTTCTAGAGGAGGGTCAGTTACAAAAGCATTTGAAACGAAGTAGAATTGGAAATCTTTGCAGAATTGAATGAAAAAGGTAATACCGAAACAAATCAACTACCAACTACAGTATATAACAAAAACCTAAAACCACATTTCACAGAAACCAGCTGTTTGGTCAGGGTTATTTGTGTCAAACGACTATTTTCTGCTACATGAGCAATTTATATGACGTCATTTAATCCGACATGAGGAAGGATTCAAACCAGGTCTCATGGTTTGCAACTTGCTCCGAGACTTTTATTCAAACTAAACTGATCTGGCGCGTTAGTGGCCAATATTGCCCGGCGTTTGACTCCGCATAACGGTGACGTCATATTGAAGTTATCGACTGACTGCATCCTTTTTCCCCAATTGCTAATTTGCATCCCCGATCACAGAACCAACCAAGCTGAAAATTAACGTGCGGTGAAGCAAAAAACATCGATGTCAATCTGCTGCATTCCGACAATTCGGGAAATAATTGCGCGGCAAAACATTAGCACAACAATGCTTTTGCCGATTTGCGATGGATAGGCATCGGAAGGGTTCATCTAAAGTTCGCAGCCACCTCATAACGACGGCGTTGAGGGCCCGACCGCATTTACGGTGACCGAACGACTCGAGCGTAGTTTTCAGAAAACGGCGAATTTGCGAGTCACTTGCGACTTGCGGGTGACTCGTGCGTGGATTAAAATCCAGTTCAGCAATGAATGTCGTCTTTTTTGCGTCATGAAAAAGTCCGCATAAACGGTTAAAGCGTGTGAGGTATTTCTAGGTGAAACACTCTTCCAAAATGGCGAGTTTAAGTTTCTGGCGGTTACCGAAACATTCCAAGCGCGCTTAAATGTGCCATTCGAGATCAGCACAGGCTAAATGCGAAATAAAAATACAATTGTCTCTCTCACCTGGCAAGCGAGGATCAATTTGACAATGATCCAGATGTCATGCTCCAGACAATATCCAGAGCAACCACGGCTAGAAGGCAAAAGCTTCGCGTTTTTGACGACTTAAAATTAAATTACCACTTCAGGCTAACCAGCAGGCTAAATACCTGTGTGGCATGTTCAACGATGGAGGTGACCGACTAACTCACACGAATTACCACTGTGTTATGCACCATAGCATGGGCGTGTTCGCGATGGTGTCCTGATAGTTTGACTCTAGTAGGTAATTATTCAAGTAGGAAACTGTCATTCATCTAGTGCCAAAATACAACTTTCAAACGGTATTTAACCGAAGTATTGTTGGTTCTTGAAAGTCATGCGCTGTTTTTCATCGCCTCCGAGGTTGCGCAGATGTAACGCGAAAACGAAAAAGAATACGTCACAGAGGTCACCGGCAAGTGGATTGTCTGTATTTAACATAACAGAGGCTGCCTTGGGTTGACGAGTAATCGTTGCTGCCGTCTCAAAATTTGAAAATATTTAATGATGAGGAATTTTTACAAAAAAAATACATGCTAACACTTAGTGCAAAAATCGAAGATAACGACAACAGTTCAAACATTTATAATAGATCGTGAACGGACGCGAAAATCTTAAACAAATTTAAGTTGGAATTAAAATTTTGTTTAACAAAATAATATTTAAAATTAAGTATACTTACCGGCGATTGATAACACTGAGTTATAATCAAAAAATATTTGCCTGCAACAAAACTACGTTAACTGATTCAGCAAACTTCCGGTTTACCAGTAAACCCAAGAAAAAATTTTGATTGGTTTTCATTTTCTTCTTGCAACAACTCGGACTGCAGTTCATGAACAATGTTTTTTTTCAGTGAAGCTTTCAACTCTCGTTTGCAAAATCGCAAAAGCCTATCCGTGACACTATGACGCTTTCCTGACGTCACCAACGATTTTCCAAGCATTGGATTTCAGCCTTTCGAAAAGGCAGGAAGTCAATTACAGAAAAGAAAGCCCATGTTGCAGAGATGGGTAATGATTACAGTCCAATGCCGGCCGCCTCTCAGAATATAATCAAAACATTGTCGTTCAATCTAATCAATTCCAGGCGAAACCACTCTTGAAAGAACACGAACTCGACGCGAGTGCAGAGGTAGCTACTCAAACGAAGCGTGAGCAACTAGCAACCGGTCAAGCATTGTTGCTCCCTGAACAGCGACTTCCGTGTCTGATAGTTTATACCGACCAGCTGACAATATCCCGCACAAAGCGAACGCAAACGGGTTGTCGTAGCTCCGGCCTCCGACTCGGTCGAGTCCTAGAACACAAGCAGCGTCTGAACATTATGAAAACTATGTTTCGTTGAAGATCTTTGCTTGTAAGTACCGGTACGCTTTGCAACTCCTAATGGCCGGCTGGTTACCGAAGCTTTTGGTGTTGACAAGATGAAAACAGCAGAAATATCAGTTTTAAAACATTGTGGCTTGGCCAGCAACGAATAATTTTGGGTTGTTTGGTTGTTTATAGGAAAGATGAAAGTAAATGCGTGAAGTCAGTTACGTGACTAAAAACTTTAAAGTAGCGCGCAGAAATAAAAACGCCCTCAAACACGCTGAAGTTATAAGGCAAAGGGCATGTGTTGACCAAAACAACTTGTGGATGGTCTTTAAATATATTTCCTGATATAAAACTGTGAAGGTAACGTCTGCTCTGTACTAAGAAAAAAACCAAGATGTGCTTGCAATGAAAATTTCAAGCAAAAACTGATTGACCGTATAGCAACTACTTATAAACCTTGTTTCAAATCTTCTGGCAACTTTTTCCCTGCAACATCACATTTTTCGGCAAAGTACGTACTAATCACAATGTCTGCTGAAGAAACTGTTAAAACAAAGAAATGCAGCCAGGTGTCTGCACAGTTGCTGAATTTCATCAAAGTGTTTCTCAAGTGCATCGAATGTCGTCGGATTCTTTTAATTGCTGTTTTTATATTAGTAATTTCGGCTTTACCTGCTCGTCTGTAAAACAGAAAAATGTATCAAAGCAGAAAAGTGGGGAAGGGTTTGAATTAGAATGTAAAGGATAAATTTAGACAGTTCATAAAACGGTTTTAAATAGAGCTTCATTTACCGCTGTAAGATGTCTGACTTTTGAGTTATAACTGGTTCATCGGTTGTGATACTATCTTACAGTGCCGCACCTTACATATGAGCCCCAAGTTCCAATATTTGGGAATTGACATTTACGGAAAGTAACAATTGTTTTAACACGCTTAAGTCTCATCATAAGCCAAGCAAAGCCTGGGTCTTCCATAACTTTCAATAGAGACAATAGCTATTGCACGTACTTGAGTTCTACAACCGCAGGAAATGGCAATTTGATTTTCTTTAATATGGTTAACTGCTTCCTAGCAATTAGCGTCTTGTTTGTATTGCAAATAACATCTATTAAACCTTGTTTCCTATTAGACAGGAAAGATTGAATTTGAGAAACGTTGAACAATGTCTTCTGAAAATCATGAAAAAAACGAAAATGCCTGATCTTTTTCAGCGCATACGCAAAAACTTTTGCCGTTTACTGCACGATTGCTTTTGTCCTGCAGTGAAACAAGAACTTCCTGAAGGAAAGTTTCTTGTAAGTACATTGCCATGAGCCGTTTAGAAGAACGAATGTTTCAGAATAAATGGATAACAGTCCAATCAGAACCATTAAAATTGCTGTGAAACAGTGAACCGCAATTGGGTGCAAGCATGCATTCCATCAAAAGAAAAGCTATGATAAAAGGTTCGTGTCAGGTCATAAAATTAGAGCTGGTAGTCTTTTAAAAGTAAACTTTGCGAATCGTTTGACTCTGCGGTTGCTATCCATGACCAGAAAAATGTATAAAAAGACATGATTTGCACTGGAGCGCATCAGAGCAACGAGCGCATGTTTGGAGTTACCTTCTTGCAACAAATCACCAAGGAACTTTTGCCAAATTATGCGATTTCCGAATTGCAAAGAAACCAATTTTACCCCATAAAGGATCGTATAAGTTTGTCTTACACCAGAGGGCAAAACGCTTCCTACAAAAATGATTACCAGGCTTGTCCACGGGCATGGATATGTCTCATGGAATAGAACAGCGGACTTAAAATTCTTCCCATGCCCCGTCGTAAGTAATTTTAACGTCATACTACAGGAAATTTCTCAAGCTGAATACCATTATTAAATGCTCACAACACAGTAAAGTGTTATACCAAGAGGTTCAGTAGGGTGCAGTGATGTGAGGCCCACAAAATCAGGGTGTTGGGCCCTTTGTAGATGACACCTTAAAATCTTCCCTTTAATTGGGGTGTTTGGGGTACTTTTGCTACGGTTCTCTGGATGCTAGATGTTAAATATGCAAATGGTGTAACAGGGGTTCTTAAAGTATGGCCTCAACACCCCCAAGGGATACTGAGATTAGAGATAGGGGGTATTCAACAATGAATTAACACTCCATCATTACATTCGTTCTATTTATCTAGCAACATTGTGCCCATAATAAGAAGATTGGTGCTGATGATTATGATGCATATTGCAATGTGCTGCTTTTAAATAATAATTTACAGCAATTATGTTATTGTAAACCAGAAAGCGCTTGCGACAAAACGAGAATTGAAAGCCAGTAGCAGTTGCTCTGGATTCAAGCGGCCAAAACTCAAATTGATCTTCACGTTAAATCGAAAGAGAAGTTGCCTAATTTTAATCGTTCAACAGAATCGCTCAAGATTTTTCAAAAATTTTGATCGCTCCTTTCAACGGTTTTGCCATCGAGCGACAGTTAGACATGATATCCTTTCGCATGAGTGAACAACATTCACGTGATTCGATTAGCGCCGATGGACCGGAATGGCTTCGTACATTTGAGCAGCGAATAGCCCAGCGATTTCATTCGCTGGATCAACGTCACATACCCCAGGAGATGTGAGTTCTAAGTTGTGCTCATTTCCCCGTGCATTAATTTTCTATCGCAGTACGCATCACCTACAGCGATCATTCATAATTCATAACATTTCGATATTATTCAGTTTTCATCGATTGTCCATTGTGTGTGAGAGTGCCCAGAAGTGGCTGCAGCAATTATGACAGGGGTATATTGCCGACTCTTTCCTTGTCGGTTGTGGGTGCGCAGTGCCTCACAAAGAAAACAGGGCGTTGGGCCATTTTGAAAGCACGGCGCATATAATCAAATTAAAGGTGGAGGTTTTTTGACGCGAAGGAGTCTCTTCATTGGCCGCGTACCTTTTGCACGATTTCGCAATGGCGTGCATTTAAGCAGAGTTTTCGGAAAGATTAATCGACGGAATTAAATTTGTGCAAAGTGTGCGCCAAGCGGCGAGCGACGTTTTTCGCCGTTCGTAAAAAGCGCGTACTAATCTCTTCAACGTAGTCATTTATGAATCTTTCATGCGCCAGTCATGCGATCCACGTGCAAAGCATTCTTTGTGCGATACATACTGCGTCTGACGTTGATGCGAGTCATATGTGGCACTTGCCCTTTTTCCTAAAACAACTGTAATGTTGTTGGCATGTCAGATTTGACAACATGGTTGTTTGGTTCTCAAAAGCGGTTGGGAACCGTGATAGTTTCCATTCCTCCTTCCTGCAACACCAATCGCAGTTCAGCTGTAAATGATTTGTTTTTTGAGGAGAGAGTATAACGGTAAATATTCTGTTTTATCGATTGCTCTTCATCACAACTCTGTTAAGCTAAAATGTCATGTTTTTTTTCATAATTTGCAATGGGCAGCGTTCCAACATGAAAAAAATATTAACCACAGATAAGAACGAATAATGCGACTGATTTTTAACCTCACAGATTTACCGCCACAACTAAAATTTTCAAAGTATTCATCTTTTTCATTTATGCAAGTAATTTAGTCAGATGGTTCATAGAAATAAGAAAGATCTGTATCTTTGACTGGTCTATGAATATCCCCTAGAAATAAGCAATAAAAACTGGAAAAAGGCATGTGATTTTGTTAATATTTATAACAGATGAACCAGTTTAGAATAGGGCGCTTTCAACATTTCGTCTATGCAACTGAAGGTTCAGCTTATAGAGCACATCTGGGGTTGAAGAAGCATAAATAAAATTTTAGTCGATGATTTACAAGTAGTTTTAAAAGGGGCAAGCTTCAAATCAGAGAATGAACACTCTGCTTTTTGTCTATTTTCCGGCAATAGCTTTGGACAGCGTTGCGCAGTGGTTAATCTTCTTAATCTTCCTACTTTGTTTTCAAGTCGCCAAGTGTGGATCTTGTAGGACAAGAGCTTTTGCCGTGAATCGGTACCTTTTGACAGGCTAAATTCTTCCATTTTTTCCTCACCATAATTTAAAAGATCAGAAAATAATTTCACTTTTTAAAGATATGTATAGAATTTCCAGACGCTCTTTCAGTAAGCAGGAAATAATGTACAGTCACCTAAAGCTACCTAAAAACATCAGAGTTTGTTAGTAAAACTTCAGAACAAACCCTTCCAGTTGTAATATTGCACCTGTGTAAAGTTGGATCAAGAAATGCTTGGCAAGACGGTTGTAATTTCAAACACGGTAACAGCCACGAATTTTTTTAAACAGAAATCTGAAAGTGCTGCGAACTGAATCCTTTGAAAGGCATAGAAGTGCAATACCAAAGCATTTGCGTTCATAGTACTATAATAGTGAAGACCGACAGACCGAAGTTTTGCGCGACGTGGAAGTCATGAAAAAGAAATGACGAATAAGTAAAATGAACTGACAAAAAACATTGCACAAACAGCCTTAATTTCAAGTGATTTGCTGAATGTCTTAAGAGACTGATGAAAAAGCAACAAACAGCTAGTTAAACTAAAACGGACGCTTGCTTCAGATACAAAAAAATATTCAGTAACCAGGGACATGGAGTTCTTTCGACTGGAAAAGGCATTTCTTGAATAAATCACTCTGTTGTTTGGTCACTTGCGTACATTTATTGCAAAAACTAACGTGTTGGAAACTAGTCATCATTGTCAATTCACAAGCATTTGTCCGTGGGTGTCAGACGTCTCACATACCGACGCCAGCTGTCTCGATCCTGTGGTAAGTGCATCAAAACCGATTTATCATTCCAAAAATTTTAGCAATACATTTCCAGTCATGCTATTACATATGTACCATTTCAGTTCGTTATTGGGAAGTTGTAGTATTTGCAGCAGTCTGTTTATTTTCAAACAAAAATTACGCCCGAAAATCTGAGTTTTTTTTACAAAAAAAAGCAAAGTCACTAAACAAAATTATTGTCAATGCTTCACTTTTCAGATTTCGCCTTATACTGCTAGCCACGTATTGAGACTTCACCCCAAAAGAGCGCAAGCAGAAGTACCATTTGTTCGTCAGCTTTCAAAGTCGAAAACTCACTTTTGCTTTGTTTTCCAAGTTTGACGGAATGTTTCATTGATCAACCTGCTTAATCATCCATGGCTTACCCTACTGTCCTTTCAACCAATACTTTTTTTAATTTGTTGGGTCATTTTCAAGGAGCTTTGCTTGATATAAAAGAAAGTACTGACGCCATTTGACAAACGCACCTTAATCAAAAGTAAATTAGTGATAAACTGGAAATCATTGATTGGCTAAACCGTTGAAATTACAGTTTACATTTAGACCATATCTTTCAAACTGTGTTAGATCAGTGGCTTACTTGCTTTGGTCCACGGCCCAACATCTTTACTTAAAACGGTTCGTGGTTACCTGTGTTCTAAAATTTTCTTTTGTTAGGATTTAACAACGACTGTGTCGGCAACAGTGCTTTAACTTTTGCAAATATAAAACAAACTGGCCGCATATCATTAGACTACAGTGAATGCGTATAAAACACAAATATAGAAAGGCTTCAATTTGCTGCACGACACATAGTCTGTTTGAAATAGCTTATGCATTCCGTAAAGACGTCTTCGTTGCCTACAGGTTAAAGTCGGTTTGTTAGATAAAGACTGTGTCACATAGTTTGTGGAAGACGTAGTGAGGTAATGAAGTCAATTGACTTCAGGTATAATACTCAGCGTCATCGCAAGGTTGTAAACTCCATAACTCTCAACGGTACAGCGAGCTTTACAACTCGCAAAGCGCATCGCTACACTTCAACAACACTCACACCATGCAATTAAAACATGTTTTGCGTCGACAGCAATTTTAAAACAGTGGCAGCTCATGCGTAGGATTCTTCGCCACATTACGTTTTGAGCATTCGTACAGCAAAACATCACAACACAGGCTCGGCAAGGTAGCTTAACAACCAAAACGTGCTCCTTGTCGACCTGCAGTGTGCTTGAATGAAACGTTTCTTTGTCGCTGACCTAAGATCTGCAAGCAAAGGATTAAAACATTATTTGCGTCGAATTCTATGTTTTCACAATCAACAAGATTGCAGATCATGTGGAAACGATAAAATCAATATATTCAAACTTTTCCTGTAAAACTGTAGCTGCAAAAGGGAGCCTTGTCAAAATTTGGACAAATGTATCAGAAAGGTTCTACTTGGAGAATAACTGAAGTATTTGTTTGCATGCGGTTACAGTGGTGATATACCAGGTTGTGGTTGCTTTACAACACGCAAAAGAAATTTGGGAGGCATAATCTGGTAGTAAAGGCGATTAACAAAGGAAAGCGGATGAGCTTGTGCAAAACTTCCTATGATGCATTTGTGAACAAAAATATCAGATTTCTGTTTTATATCTGTCGAAAATTTTCTCTCTTATTCTCACTGTTCAGTGTTTGTCGAGTACAAAAGCCTCACATAAAGTCTTACGAATGCGCTTCAAAACCAGAAATTCAATTTGTTAGAAATCGGAAGTACATAATTATTTTGATGTCTTTAAAATATAATTTTAATAAAGGAACTATTTTTAGTCTTATGCAAAGAGACGTTTTGATTAGAATTGAAATAGATTTGGGCAGTTTTTGCTCGGCCATGGTGTTGTCGGCAGTTCGTAGAATTATCACTTCTGAAACTTGAAAATCCATAGAATGGTTTGTCAGTTCTTGTCAATTCCATATTTGCAGAAAGTTACGTCAATGACTTTAAGCCGTCAAAGCTTTAAAAGATTCACCATCAGAATAACTTCAATAGCTCTTCTATAAAATTTCTCTCAAACTTCCAAACAAGGAAAGAGATCAACTTTTTATTAAAGTTTTTAGATTTGGTTTCCCTTGTTAAACTCTTTTGTTATCGAACTTGTAAATATAATCATCGGCAACTTAATTGTCCACTCAAGTCCAATAGAAATCGTCAGTCGGTTGCTGGCAAAACATTTAAGTTTTCTGGGTACATAAAAACGATACAGATTTCAACCGGCCAGCTTTTCCAGCAATACCGATTTTTATTTCCGATTTCCCGAACGGAAATCATGTTTGACGGGAAATTTATTATATGCCACGTAGACGAAAACCTTGCAACGTTGTATTTTCTCCAATTCTTTTGTTGATGCTGAAAAGGAAGAGGATTCTTTGTGAGAGGACTATTAAATTCATTCCTTCCGCCTTTTAAAAAAATGGTAGCACGAAAGTGTCGCTTTTTGAGTTTTCGGAGTTTTTAGTTGGGCGGCTTGGTCGGCTCGTGCAAGAAAGGTGCGCTGACCCCGCTGCTGGGAAAAATTAAAATCATTCAAAAACGGCTTCGGGTTCGATCTTCCCGTTCAATTATTCGCATTGTACATCAAACATTCTTTATGTCGCTGTCTGCTGTTTTCACTCCAGGCAAGACCTTCTCCTGCCCCCCTATTGATTTACTTGGTGCTAAAAGAGCGGATCGTGTGGATATTACGCAACGAAGAACCAATGATATCGACAGTAAACAAGACGCTGTCATTGGAATGAATGCAAAAGACAAATCTGTCGGCGTGAATTGCTGTGCAGAGCACGACATACTGTCCTAAACGTTTGCAACGCCGACTAGGACAACATGTTTGTAAAGTGTAGCAATTATACTGCTGGTAGTGTCAAAATATTTTCAGTAAATCACGTCTAAACTTAGTGCAGGTTCCTGTTTGATTTTGTTTTTGCGAAAGACTTGTTGTCTTACTCTAGTGTTGATTGGCAAAGGAAGTCAAATCACTACTTTGAACATACTGGCAACTTATGCATGGAAGGGAAATTTCAGTATTCCCTCAATACTGAAAAACTTTTTGCCGCAAAATCTGCGAAGAGCTAAATGGTAGTGGTGCTGATACCCCGCAAAAAAATTTAAAAGTTAAAGTTTTTTTAACAAGCTTACCCATGCACCAAGTTGTTGCATCAAGCAGCTTTTTCCGGATTTTTTTTGCCGACGGGCATGGCTAACAGAAGCGCTACTGCTGGTGGCCGGTGGTAGGACTAAAAATCATGCAAAATCGAAACATTTTAAACTGTTTTATTGCTCTATTGTTGCCTCACTTTCAAGAAACCGAAAACTGACGCGTGTTTTGGATAATTTTAGGATTTATTGCGAGAGCTTCGATTCTATCCTTCCCTGTGTTATTCTCGATTAATTGAGGTGGACGCAAACTGTAACACACGATGTTTACTCAGGTTTTAAAAGAGATAACTGCCCAACCATTGATCCCCGAAGAAAGGCCATTTTTGAGAGTGGGAGCTTTTAAATCGCCTCTATTAAGTCAAATACCCAGTTACTCCCAACAAGACAATTCACAGTACAACCATTCTCATGCCGAAAAGATATGGAACTTTCTGCGCCAGAAATATATCGTTTTTTTGCAAAGAATAGCAGTGCGTGGACGGCAAGCAAAACACCCGCCTCACGTGTTTTATTCCTCACACGTTTCGTTCAGAGATATAACAATATGACTAGAGGCTTGTGGCCTGACTGAGAGATTCGTTTTAAATACTACCTTGCTTTTTCCATCATTTGTGTTAGAACTTAACTGCATGAACACAACATTCTAACAGCACAATGATCGAATACTTTCAAAAATGCCAGTAGATAGCAGTAAAAGTTTTGCTAACATTGTTTCTAGGACGTTTGGAGATGATGCGCTACATTTCAGCTTCATCTGAATGTTGCAGACTCCAGTACATTGTGCTTTTCGATTCAAGATACCCTATTAGTCCAAGGTCAAAGGCAATTCGTCTTTGTTTGCTTCATCCTTTGCCACTATCGGAATAAAGATCACGCTGACAGTTAATTTAAGTCGGGCTATTGCGCAGGCTCTTGGCGATTCTGCTGCCTAATGAGAAAAAACGCGACGGCTGTGGTAAGTTGAAAATCTGAAATCGAATCGCGCATAATTCCATTGTGACGTAACCATTCACAAATCGTTTACAATCCAATTGTCGAAAACTGCCGAGCGAAATTTATGTTCTCAAAAAAAAGCGCTGCGATTTATTTTGTCAAAGTATAATGGCGTTTATGCCACACGTGCAGCTCACCGCGGTTGCGTGAACCACCACTGTAAACGAAGGTTTAGCTGTGGTTATCAAAAGACCTGGTAAGTCTCAATGTACCAGTTTTGCGTAATTCAAATATGATTAATTGGTTTGCAATTTCGGTGCCTGAGCCGAAAGACCTTGCGCCTCTCTCTGGCATTCGACTTTTTTACAAGGTAGTCAAAACCGGTCAATCAGAAATGCATCACCGTAAACCAGCCTAAAGTCAAATATTTTAGCCATTGCCACGACTTTTTGACGCAGTCGCTGAGCCAGTGCTTCTAAGTAGGCATACAGGACGCAGACAGTCAAGAGTGGATTCATTTTCTGTTGGTACTAACAGATGTTATATCACGCCGAACATACAAATAACTTTAATTGTGTGCTCCTCCCAGCTCTTTAAGTTAGCCCGTGGGTGAGAAACCTGCGGCCGGCTTGACTATTTAATGCGGCCCGCGTCAGAATATTCCTCAGTCAAATTAAAACATAACATCGCATCAAAACGAAACTCCAAAGATAAGCAAATACTCGGAAAATAAGTCAAAAGAAGTCTCTGTCTCTCCTCATAGCTTTCTCTTGTCATACTCAGGAAGTTAACGGTAGAATTTTATTCCATCACAAAAAATCCAAGCGGCTCATGTGAAGAAATTTTCGCGGCTCTCGCATGATATTCCACAATTCATGCGGATCACGATAGAAAAAATTTTCACCAGCCTTGAGTTACTAATCTCTTCCGAAGATATGTTGCAAACAATTGTATGTTGCATGTTGCACTATGCAAACAATGATGAACCGGTGTTGCGAATATCCCGGCGAGTCTTGCAAGGTGACTAGATGTAATCAACAAATTACGATGGGTTTGGAATGAAACGCTGCAAAAGCAACTGTTTGATGACTCCAATGCATTTGTGTTGAAGCTCCGCGTGGCCTGTAATCGTAGACCCTGTGGCAACCCAGGAGAAAATACGCAAACGAGTCTGCAGGTTTGGTGTTTCGTCTAGCTCACACGGTCGACACATTAACAAGCAGCCAACCTGTTTGTCCATATATACTGTCAAGATACTGTTCCAACCTCTCGATTGGCGTTGGGTTGAATGTGCGACTCACCACGAACGGGATGTGCGCGAAGAATAACACCCACATATATGTGACGAGGACAAGCAATAATAGAGTGATCTCGTCGGGTAATCTCTATTGTTGCTTGCTGCCACAGTGTGAAGCTTTGCGCACTTGCCGCTCAGGCTTTCCGGTCGCAACAAAATGATTGATCTTGACCCACATTTTTAGGGTGCAAGTGAAGTTTTGCGGTAAAATAAGCTTTACGTCAAAAAGCAAGAGAGAGCTGAACATGTAAACACAAAATGCCAAAAACTTTGCAACAAATAAAAGCTTGAGTCGTTTACAAACGTCGTCACCAAACGACTGTTGGCAACTGCTCTTGTTGGTCTTTAGTTCATCCGATTAGACTGTTTTTCTTCGTTGTAGCCACAGCAATGGACAAGGCCATAATGCTTGCTCCATTGGCTTAACGTCAATCTCATTCTAAAAGAATTTTACTCATTGGCTGACGTTGTTTCTTCTTTATTGATTTGTTTCTTCTATGGAAAGTCCGTAGCAACAATAAGATTCACGAAGTCAACTGTTCCAGGCACTTGATCTTTGCTCCAATATCGGGTATTTTACCCAAACATAACAAGGAAGGGACTAGGCATTTGTAAGTTTTCAAGCTCCCGGTTGCTTGTTCTTTGACACAATTATTTTCTCATTTTTACTGCAAACAATGCCTATTGTGTAATGAGCTACGAGTTGATAGTAACAAAGCTTTCAATTACCTCAGCACCTCAAAGCTAATTGGCGAAAAATCGAAGCAGGAAGTCCATTTGTGTATCACACTTTGAAGAAACAGGAAACGTAAGACAGTGCTAACAAAAGGGCCAAAATGTTACTAATTGCATATAAGGTTGTTTT